>Ga0116229_10002902_pt1 | contig 28028 bp, 31 predicted proteins | sample S1TSphgellanicum_3_FD_87313 | JGI IMG/M metagenome (GOLD analysis project Ga0116229, IMG submission 87313) | Host-associated microbial communities from peat moss isolated from Minnesota, USA - S1T2_Fc - Sphagnum magellanicum MG | ecosystem: Host-associated > Plants > Peat moss > Unclassified...
CGATCGCGAGACGGCGCGGCTTACTTCGGGCTAGCGACGTGGTTGGCCGGGTCGTTGAAGCCGGAGTACAACAAGGTCAGTTCGTCGGCCTGACAGCGCGTGACGAAGTAGGTCGTGAGATCGAAATTGCACGTCTCTTCCGTACCGTCTTTGAAGGTATACACGAAGGCGCCCACGCGCTTTCCATCCCGCGTCTGATCGGGAAGTTTGACGAACGGCGTCTTTGGATTGGCCTTCGCATTGCGAACGAGCCCCGCGATATCGACGTCGAGATTCTTGCCGGCCGTGCCGGACTTCTCCCACTTACCACCCGCCAAGGTCCAATAGTCCGGCCCGATGATCAGCGTCTTGATCGGCTTGCCGCCGAACTCCGTCGTCATCTGATACTTGTCCGGCGAAACCCAAACGCCGAGCGATCGCACCGACCCCAGCACCGTCACCTTATACGACTTGAGATTAGCGAACGCCGCAAAGATCTTCGCCCGAACATCGCCCCCGCCACCCGCCGCCAACACAGCGCCGGGCAGCAAACCAAACAACAACCCCAGCGCGCTGTTGCGCAACACGGAGGACGGTTTCAGAGAGATGGCCGGCATACCGGCGCGTTCGCGCGTTAGAGCCGCCGTCCCCGTCCGCCGTCCCCAATCCCCACCACACTAAGAATGCCGCAGGCATGCTGCGATAGCCGACGCCATGCGAACACGCGACGGTCAGCGGGAGTCGCGCGGGCGTGCGGCGGGGGGCTTACGACGAGGAGCGGAGCCCGGAGGGCGAGAGCGACGAGCGGAGCAGCAACACCACCCGCCTACGGGGTCGCGGGCGCGCGGACGCAGAAGTCAAGCGAGCATGCACGAGACGATCGATCTCATCTCACATGCCGCGATGCGCGAACTGCGCGCATTCAGCCGCCGGACCGCGCAACCGACGAAACTCGAATTGATGGACCTGGCTCCGATGGAGCACGTCGAAGAAATCGAGATCACCGAAGAGCACATCACGGTGACCTACAATAAGAAAACGACGCACCGGTACAACGCGAACGAAGTCACGCACCGGGAGTGGTCGTACAAATACAACGACGATCCCGAGTTCGTGCTCGCGATCAAAGCCGTGATCGAGCTGGCGCGCAAACATCACCGCGATCTGCCGGATAACCTCGCGTGTCCGCCCGGCTGCGCCGAATGCTGCAGCGGCTACGAACCCTTCGTCACGCGCGCCGACGTCCAGCGCATCGCGGACCGCTTCGGCATCGCATATCAGGAAGCGCTCGACGAATACGTCGTCAAACGGGATTCGGCCGACGGCTACGTCGTCGGCTACCTCAAGAAAGTGACCGACGAGATCACGAGCCAGTGCGTCTTCCTCAAGGGCAGCAGCTCGGGCCGCTACTATTGCGGCATCTACGACTCGCGGCCACACGATTGCGGCGCGTTCACGCCGATCGGCTGCGAAGACGTCGATACGTCGCTGCGCCACGACCGTCGGTTCGAGCCCGGCCCCCCCTTCCGGCCGAAAGCTCGGCCGGTCGCGAAGCGCAAGGTACGCCGCTAAGCGTTGTAGGCGAGCGCCGGGAAGGCACGGAAGCGGGGCCTGCGAAGTCTGACTCATCATGAACGTACGCAACATTCTTATCGCTTCCGCGGCCGCGCTCTGTATCGCGGCTCCCGCCATTGCCGACGACATGGGCGGCGCAATGAAAACCGACGCGAAGACCTTCAAGATCGCGGCGCAGAACGGCTCGGGCGAGACCGGCACCGTGACGCTCAAGCCCGACGGCGACGACGCGACGACCGTCACGGTCAAGCTGACCGGCGCTCCTTCCGCCGCGCAGCCCGCGCACATCCACCCCGGCACCTGCGCGAAGCTCGATCCCGCGCCGAAGTTCCCGCTCACGAACGTCGTCGACGGCAAGTCGACCACGACGGTGAAGGAAACGGTCGCCAAATTAACGGCCGGCGGCTTCGCGGTCAACGTGCACAAGTCGACCGATGACCTGAAGGACTACGTCGCCTGCGGCGACCTCGCGTCCGATAACATGGCTCCCGGAAAAATGTAGTTGGCCGACGCGCGACCGTCCCGCTTCGGAGAACCACCCGAAGCGGGACTGCCCGACGATATCGCGAGCGTCTACGCGAAGAACCGCGAACGGATCGGCTTCGTCCCCAACGTTTTTCGCGCGTACGCACAACGGCCCGATCACTTTCGGGCCTTCATCGCGTACCACGACGTCCTGATGAAGGGCGAGGGCGGTTTGTCGCGCGCCGAACGCGAGGCGATCGTCGTCGCCGTTTCGGCGGAAAACAAATGCCAGTACTGCGTCACTGCACATGGGGCCGCGCTGCGAATACTCGGTAAGGATCCGGTTCTGGCCGATCAGATCGCGATCAACTGGCGCACCGCGGCGCTATCGCCGCGTTGGCGCGCGATGCTCGGCTTCGCTTCGCGCGTGAACGAGCCGGGCTTTGCCGCCGGCGACGATGAAATCGAAACTCTGCGAGCGGCCGGCTTCTCTGACACCGACATCTGGGATATTGCGGCGATCGCGGCTTTCTTCGGTTTTTCGAATCGCATGGCCGGGGCACTCGACATGCGGCCGAACCCCGAATTCTACGCAATGGGACGTTAAGCGGTTATCTGCGGAGCCTTAAGCGGCCGACTGCGGAACCTTATAGGCGGCCCCTTTGCGGAGCTTTTAGGCCGCCAGCGGTGGCGCGCCGGTCACGAGTTCTTCGCGTAGACGCCGCTTGGCGCGCGAGATGTAGGTCTTGACCGTCCCGATCGGGATGTCGAGTTCGAGGGCGATTTCGCGATAGCGTAAGTCCCCGATGTAGTAGAGTTCGAGAACCTCCCGGTATTTGGCGGGCAGCGCTTCAAGCGCGAGATGGATGCGCGAGGCCTCGTCGTTGCGCACGGCAAGGTCCTCGGGTCCAAACTCTTCGAGCGGTGGTTCTTCCTTGACGGCGTAGGACGCTGCCCGCCGGCGGCGACGGATCGCGTCGAGCGAAGCGTTGCGCGCGATGACGAACAGCCAGCGTGAGAACGGCCGGTCCGGCCGGAATTCGCCAAGCCGGCGGTACGCGCGCAGGAACGCGTCCTGGGCGATGTCCAGAGCTTCGTCGGGATCGCGAGTCAGCCGGTAGGCCAACCGCACGACCGGCGCCCGGTAGCGGCTCACCAGCGTGTTGAAGGCCTCGGCGGAGCCGTCGCGCGCCGCGGCGACCAGGGAGCTTTCATCGCCCCCGGCCGGCGCGGCAGTATCTAAATGCAGGGAGAGCATTCAGGAGCGCTCGCTTCGACGCTATATTGAAGGCGCAGGAAGTAGTCGCCGGTGGGGATGACGGGTCCGCGGAGGAGCTCCGCAAACCAGTCGAAGAGGGCGGAGCGGGGTTCGGTAAGTTTCTGGTCCGGCATGTCGTCCTCCGGGTAAGGGGTCGAGGAAGGGGGTTATACGTAGCTTGTAGTGGGTAAAGCTGGGAGCTTGCGGCGCCGAACGTTGGACGTTCGTGAAACTTTACTTGGCCAAGCAGATACTTTATATCACCAACTATCTCGAAGGTCAATATACTGGACATGGAACCTTTTTCTGGTATTATGCTAGCGTGACGAACCCGCTGAAGCTCGACGAGCTGCCCATCCCGGACTCTCCCGGCGGCATGGCCTGGGAGCTGATGTACCAGGTCTTCAAGGCGAGCAAGCCTTACATGGAAACCGTGGCCAACGCCTTCGATCTCACATTTCAGCAGGTATACGCGCTCAGAAATCTGAGCACCGAGCGGCCGCTGGCCATGAGCGAACTCGCGACGTTGCTCGGCTGCGATGCATCGAACGTGACCTCCCTGGTCGACAAGCTCGAGTCTCGCGGCCTGGTCGAGCGCCGCGCCGCCGACCGTGATCGCCGGATCAAGGCGCTACTTCTGACCGCTGCCGGCGGCGAACTCAAGCGCCGGATCCACGAGCGGATGCAAAATCCGCCGCCCACGATCGCTAATCTCAGTCTGGCCGACCAAACGGCCCTCTGCGCGATTTTCAACCGGGCCCTCGACTCGCTCTAGCGCCGATAAGACCGACCCCGGCGATGAGCCGGCCTTGCGAGCCGTGCAACAAGAGCTCGCGGAACGGGCCGGTCCGCGATCGCGCGGGCATGTGGCTTTCCGAGCGCGGACGTAATGCGGCGCGCCTTCGCGAGGCGCGCCCACGTCTCTTCGCAGGCATACCGCCGGCGCTTCTCCTGAAGTGTGCCAAGCCGGGTATTCCGAAACGGTCCGCGCATTTAGAGAGAAAACGTACATGGGGCGACTGCGCGAGATGGGACAGGAGGCACGCCATTGTCAATGCACTCTGAAACTCCGGGCTCGATCTTCCTCGATGACGCGGCGTTCGTGCATCCGTCGGCGCTCGTCTTCGGAGACGTTCGGCTCGGCCAGGGCGCATCGATCTGGCCGAACGTCGTGATCCGGTCGGAGATGTTCGAAGTCCGGATCGGCGAGCGCACGAACGTCCAGGATTTCGTCATGATCCACGTCGGAGCGGGCACCGGAACGTACGTCGGATCGGACTGCTCGATCACGCACCATTGCACCTTGCACGGGTGTCGCATCGGCGATCGCGTCCTCGTGGGCATCGGTTCGACGATCATGGACGGCTGCGAGATCGGCGACAACAGCATCATCGCGGGCGGTACGTTCCTAAAAGAGGGCACGATCGTGCCCGCGAATTCGATCGTGATGGGCGCACCAGGCGTCGTAAAGCGCACGCGCAACAATGCGGCTGCGAACGCATTCAACGCGTGGCTGTATCACGAGAATGCCCTCGCCTACGCGCGCGGCGAACACCGCATCTGGTCCCAAAGCGATTTCCTCGTCCGCGCGGCCGCCGAGCAAGGGCGGCTCGCCGCGCTCTACCGCGACGTCACGTCTACGATGTAACGGCTTCTCGCGCTGTCAAAACCGAAGCAAACAACGCCGCGTCGACGTTGCCTCCGCTGAGGATCACGCCGACGCGTTTGCCGCGCGCATCCGGAAGCTTAACGTGCAATAAGGCGGCGAGCGCCGAGGCGCCGCTGGGTTCGAGGACGAGCTTGAGGCGCTCGAAGGCGAAGCGCATCGTGGCGCGCAGTTCGTCGTCGGAAACGGTCAGGATACCGGCGCAAAGGCGTTGCACGATCGGAAACGTCAGCGCACCCGGCGACGTCGTCCGTTGACCGTCCGCGATCGTGTCGGGCACGGGAATTTCGACGCGCTCGCCGCGCGCGAACGACTGCGCGAAGTCATCGCCGGCCTCGGGCTCGACTCCGTAGATCGCGATGCCGGGAGTCAGTTCGGTCGCGGCGAGCGCGCAGCCGGCCAGCAGCCCGCCGCCGCCGGTGCAGACCAGCAGCACGTCGAGGTCCGGAACGTCCTCGCAAAGTTCGAGCCCCGCCGTGCCGGCCCCGGCAATGATGGCGGGATCGTCGAACGGCGGCACCAGAACCGCGCCGCGCTCGGCCGCCAGATTCGCCGCGATCGCGCCGCGGCTCATCGTCTTTCGGTCGTAGAGCAGAACCTCGGCGCCGTAACCGCGCGTGGCCGCAAGCTTGGCTTCCGGCGCGTCGCTCGGCATCACGATCGCCACGGGAACGCCCAGCAGCCGCGCCGCCAGCGCCACGCCCTGCGCGTGGTTGCCGCTGGAAAACGCCACGACGCCGCCGGCACGCTCGGCCCCCGTGAGCTGTGCGATGCGATTATACGCGCCCCGAAACTTGAAAGCGCCCATCCGCTGCAGGTTCTCGCACTTCAAAAACGCCTGCGTGCCGGTTCGCTCGTCGAGCGTGCGCGACGTTACCACCGGCGTGCGATGAGCGACGCCCCGCAAACGTTCCGCCGCCGCCGCGACGTCGGCGTGCGTCAATTCAGGGGCTTCACGTGGAAGTCGGCGATCTTCCCATCCGCGTCGACCGTCAGATCCTCGGCCAGGTCGCCCTTATCGAAGTGCGCGATGAAGTGGTGGTAACCGGCTTGCGAGCCGCTGGGCGTATCTTCCTTGACGCTTTTGAACGCGCCCTCGGCGTTAACGAAATCCGAGAGCCGGCCAACCTTGCCGCGATCTTCGAGTTGCGGTCGGCGCAGCGCGTTGAATTCGCCCTCGACCGGACGCATATCGTTTGCGGCAATCGCTTTCGTCACGCCGCCGGCTAACGCTTCATAGTGGTTGGCGTGAAAGAACACCCTCTTGACCGCCCAGATCACCAGAAATAAGACAACCACCGCGATCACGAAGCGCCGCACGTCGAACGGCCGCGCGACGGCCGCGCCACCTCCGCCGGTGCCGCCGCTCGGGGTGACCGGAGTCGACGTTCCCGTTACCTGTTTCATGAAGCGAGGGCCTCCAGCGGGCGCGATCCGTCGGCAAAGGATTCGAACGACAGTTTCGGATTCCAATCTTGCGCGAGGCGCATGCTCCACTCGCTTTCGAACAGGGCGACCGGCGCGCCGAGATCGTCCTCGACCAACTTCGCATTCGACGGCCAAGTCGCGGAAGCGATCGCCGCCGCTTCGCCGCCCACGCGGCGGGCCAGGGCGAACGGCAGCCGGTAGAACTCGGTTTTCACGTTATACTCGCTTTGCAAGCGATATTTCGCAACCTCGAATTGCAGTTCCCCGACCGCCGCGAACACGGGTTCCGTGCGCACCGCGCCGGCCGGATAGAACACCTGTATCGCGCCCTCTTCGGAAAGTTGCGCGACGCCCTTCTGGAACGACTTGTACGAACCCGTGTCGACGTTGCGGACGCTCGCGAAATGTTCGGGCGCGAACGACGGGATCCGGTCGAAGGCCATCGCCGGCCCCGTGCAGAGCGTATCACCGATCGCGAACGAGCCGGGGTTGGCCAGCCCCACGACGTCGCCCGCGAACGCTTCGTCGACCACTTCGCGGTCGCTGGCGAACAGCTTCATCGCGCGCGTCACCCGGACGTCCTTGCCGGTGCGCGTATTGCGTACGGTCATGTCGCGCTCGAACTTGCCGCTGCACACGCGGAGAAACGCGACCCGGTCGCGATGCCGCGGGTCCATGTTCGCCTGGATTTTGAAGACGAAGCCCGAGAACTGGTCCGACGCGGGCGGAACGAGCTCGGGGACCGTTTCCCCGGAGCGTAGCGCCAAGCGGGCACGCGGCGGCGGCGCCATTTCGAGAAAGCCGTCGAGGAAGAGCTCGACGCCGAAGTTCGTCACGGCGCTGCCGAAGAACACGGGCGTGGCTTCGCCCGACATGAAGGCCGCGCGATCGAATGTCGTGCCCGCGCCTTCGAGCAGTTCGAGGCTGTCGCGAAACTCGCGGTACGTCGTCTCGTCGGTAAGGGCCGCGAAGGTGGGGTCGTCGAGATCGGACACGCGGACGGGCGCGCGCTTCGCGCCGTGTTCGGTTCGCTCGAACGTGTGCACGACGTGCGAGCGGCGGTCGTACACGCCTCGGAAAGCCGGCCCGCTGCCGATCGGCCAGTTGATCGGATAGGTTCCGATGCCGAGCACTTTTTCGAGTTCGTCGAGCAGCTCCAGCGGATCGCGGCTGGGCCGGTCCATCTTGTTGATGAACGTGAAGAGCGGGATGCGCCGGGCGCGGCAGATCGCGAAGAGCTTTTTGGTTTGCGGCTCGACGCCCTTGGCCGCGGCGATCAGCATCACGGCGCTATCGGCGGCCAGCAGCGTGCGGTAGGTGTCCTCGCCGAAATCTTGGTGGCCCGGCGTGTCGAGCAGGTTGATCGTGTGACCCTTGTAGGGAAATTGGAGGACGGTCGAGGTGATCGAGATGCCGCGCTCACGCTCGAGTTCCATCCAGTCCGACGTTGCCGACCGCGCGCGCCGGCGCGCCGCCACTTGGCCGGCCGTGTTGATCGCGCCGCCGTAAAGCAGCAGCTTCTCGGTCAGGGTCGTCTTGCCGGCGTCGGGGTGCGAAATGATCGCAAAGGTCCGCCGCTTCTCAACGGCCTCCGCCAGCGAAAGGGATTCGGGGTCCATCGCACCTGTGAGTAGGTCCGGCACCCGCAAGGTTTCGAGAGCGTGCTACGGGCCGCGTAGCGCGAACACGCGAACGTCTTCGCGGCCGCCGTCGGCCCGGTCCAAGACGATGCGCCGCGAGCCATCACGGTAGAAGCGCGCCAAGGGTGGGACGATCAAGCGGTCCACGCCGCGCGTCACGACGGCGCGACCGGGGCCGATGGTGAGGGTACAGTCGGCAACCCGCAAGACGGTGCCGGCAGGCAGCTCGTGCCCCGCGGGCGGCAACCGCGCCCGCGCGAAAGCCGGCGCCCCCGACGCCCGCGAGAGCTCGTGGAAACATTCCGGCAGGACATCCAAGGCCCACGGTGCTTCGCCGATCGTCGGCGCGGTGGTCGCGGTGCGCGCATCCCGTTGCGCCGGGCCGGGGGTCCCGCGACCGCTGGAATACGTGGAATCACCCGCCACGCGGGACCCGCGCGGCAGCGCTAGCACGATGAGCAGCACCGCCGCGACGAGCGCCGTCGCAATCGCGTAGTAACGCAGCACCTTTCCTAGCGCCCTCGGCAGGCCCGCGGAAAAATCCGCAGCTTGCTAGGCGGCGCTCTCCCGCGCTACAAGCTCTTCGCTCGCGCCGAGCTGGACCCGAATGCGCCCAATGCGCGAGTCGGCCATGCCGTAGTACACGTCGTAGTCGCGCGGGTCGGAACGCTGGTCGATTCCGGTCGGGAAGACGACGTTGTTGACCATGCCGCGCCGCTCGTCGACGGTTTCCGGCGTGAACAGCGGGCGCGAAGACCGGTACCGGATGATATCGGGCCGCTCGGCGTCGTGAATGACGAGGCCGGCGCTGTACCGCATTCCGGTGCACGCTCCGGTTGGGTCGTACTGGCCGTCGACGCCGTGAAAGACCGACATCCAGCCTTCCGCGACCCGCACGGGCGGCGTGCCGCCGCCGTTCTTGATACGGCCCCAGTCGTGGGCCGGTTCGAGCACGAGCGCGCTTTCGCTTACCCGTAGCAGGTTAGCGGGGTCGGCCAGGGCCGCCTCGAGCGGCACGTAGGCAATGCGCGTGCTCTCGCGGTCGCGGGCCGGCATGTCGAGGATCGTTGGGATGGCCGCACAGCCGTCGACCGCCGAGATGTGCAGCATCGGCCGATGATAGAAGGCGAAACTCCGTACGCCTTTGGGCGAAAGGACCGGCTCGGGGAAGAACGCCGCGTCTTTGTCGTCGCCGCAGGGGAGACCGGGGCGAGAGAAATCGGCCAGGCCCAGCCGCGTCCAGGCGTACCCGTCGTGCGAGAGCGCGAACGCGATGCGCGGCCCGGCCGGACCGAAGGCGGTGTAGGCCATCACGTACGAATCCAGCAGCGGCACGAAGGTGACGCGCGGATCCTCGCAGCCGTACCCGCCCGGCGCGTCGCGAAATTCGTACGGCATCTCGGGTTCGAGGGCGATCCCGACGCGCCGGAAGGCGAGCGCGTCCGGGTTGCCCGTGCCTTCGAAGATTCCGATGCGCGACACGTTGCCCTTCGCCACCGTACGCGGGTACAACAAGAGCTTGCCGTCGCGGGAACGCGCGGTGGCGGGGTTGAGCACGCCTTCGAGCTCGGCGGCCTCGCCGTTCGGTTCGAGGACGACGCCCAGCCGGTCGACCTGCGTCTCGATCGAGGCGATCGGCGCTAATTCCATTTCGATTGGTACCTTCGCAAGCAACGGGCGTTGCGCCCGTAAAACGAACTTGGACAGTATCGTCCTCTTATCGGGTCTTCGCAAGAGACCCTTACGAAGACTTATCTCAACGTGGTGGTCGCGACCGGTTCGCCCTCGGGGGTGACGACGTCGAGCGACGAGCCGGCGCGGTACACGGAATTGGGTACGATCCATAGCGTGTACGTCCGGTATGACTCGGCGGGCTCGCCCCCATCGGCCGGCCCCCGCTCGAAGGCGACGATCCGCACGCGCTCCGCGTTGGCGCGAATCGACTCGATCGTCTGATGCCAACCCGTGTCCGCGTGCGGACCCATCAGGAGCAAGACGCCGAACTCGTGGTTGAACCGGACCGGCTTGTTGATTCCAAAGGCCTCGAGGTCGCGCCGGTTGCGGACCACCGCGATTTGGTTGCCTCCGGGCGTCGTCGTCGTCCCCTGCGCGTAGGTCCTGACGCGAACTTCGCGGCATCCCGTAAGCAGGAGCACGAGTGCGCAGAGCGCGACCAGTCTCCTCATTCCGGCCGCCTTCGCGGGCGACGGCGAGCGACCTCGCGGCGACTGCGCCCGCCACTCGCCCTCGTAAAGTCGTTGCTGGTCCCGCGAGCCGATCCTAAACTGAGGGTTGTCGTGACATCGTTCCGTGGTTTTGCCCTAGCTAGCGCCGTTCTGGCCTTCGCCATCGCCGTCTTGGGCAGTTGGGTGCGGATAAACGGGGCGGGCCTCACCTGCCCCGATTGGCCGCTCTGCCACGGAGAAATCGTACCGTCGCTGCACGGCGGCGTCGTACTCGAATGGTCGCACCGGCTCATTGCTTTTGTCGAAGGGTTCGTCGTGGTCGGCGCGATCGTGACCGGCTTGCGCGTGCGCAAACGGATCGCCGGCGTGACGCCCGCCCTGGCCGCGCTAGCGGGCATCTTCACCTTGCAAGTCGCGCTCGGCGGAGCGACGGTCCTCCTTTCCAACAGCCCGCTCTCGGTCATGCTGCACTGGGGCACGGGCATGGCGCTGCTGGCGATCCTGACCACACTCGCCGTGCTCTCCGTCCTGGCGCCGGCCGAGCTGCCGCGGCGAGGCGGCGAGGCGGCGCCGGCGTTGCTGCTCGCGGCCCTCTTCGGCTTCGTGACGATGTGCCTGGGCGCGTACGTGAGTTCGAGCAACGCCGGCCTCGCTTGCGCGACCTTCCCGGGCTGCGAGGGTTCCTTGCTCGGGCACGGAGCAGCGCAGGCCCTGCAGATGGCGCACCGGATCGCCGCGGCCACGTTCGCGCTCGGGGCCGTATTCGCGACCTTCGTCGCCTTCGGAAGTGGCTCGCCCCGGGTCCGCGCCTTCGCGACGGCGGGCTCGGCGCTGATCGGCGTCCAAATCGCGCTCGGCGCGGCAAACGTCATCTGGCATCTGCCGACCGCGATGCGCGAAGCGCACGCCGCGAACGCGGGCGCGACCTTTCTCGCCTTCGTGGTTGCCGCGGTGCTCGCGGCGCTCGAACCCGCGCGAGCTGCGGCCGGCGTGCCCAGCCGCAGGCCGGCCCGGCGCATGGCCGGCAACGCGTGAGCTCGACGCTCTCGCGTCTCGACGGTACGGTCCCGGCACTGCAGACAGGGTGGCGCGGACACGTCGTCGACTACTACGAGCTCGCCAAGCCCCGCATCGCCTACCTGCTGCTGATCACGACCTACGCCGCCATGTTGATGGCCGCCCACGGGGTGCCGCCGCTCGGACTGACCCTCGCGACCTTGGCCGCCGGGGCGCTCGCGGCCGGCTCGGCCGGCGCCTTCAATTGCGTGTTCGATCGCGACATCGATGCCCTGATGACCCGCACGATGACGCGTCCGATCCCGATGGGGCGCATTAGCCCGGTCGCGGGCCTCGCGTTCGCGTCGGTGCTGGGCCTGCTGTCGTTCGCGATCTTTTATATCTTTACCAATCCGCTGGCCGCGTGGCTGTCGCTGGCGGGCAACGCCTACTACGTCCTGATCTATACGATGTGGCTGAAGCGCGCGACCGCCCTGAACATCGTGATCGGCGGCGCCGCGGGCGCCGTGCCGCCGCTGGTAGGCTGGGCGGCGGTCACGCACGGCATCGGCGCACCGGCGCTGGGCCTCTTCGCGCTGATCTTCCTCTGGACGCCGCCGCATTTCTGGGCGCTGGCGCTGATGGCCAATACGGATTACCATCGCGCGTCGGTGCCGATGTTGCCCAACGTGCGCGGCATCCCGCGCACGAAGGTCGAGATCTTCGTGTACTCCGCGGTACTGGTGGCCGTGTCGCTCGCGCTGACGCCGCTGGGCGTCATGGGCCTTTGGTACTTCGTGCCCGCCGCGCTTCTGGGAGGCGTCTTCCTCTGGGACGCGTGGCGACTGATGCGGGGGCCGACCAAACCGCTGGCGCGCCTGCTCTTCAAGTACTCGCTGCTCTACTTGGCACTGATGTGCGCCGCGATGGTGCTTGACCGCGTGATCGGGTGAGCGCGCAAATGACGGCATCTGCGCCAACCAGCGTCGCGGGGCACACGTTCGACCGTTCGCATCTGCCATTGCTACTGACCCTGGGGCTCGGCGTGTTCGCGGGCGCGCTCGATCTGGGCGTGCTTTCGCCCGCGCTGCCGTCGATCGCGCACGGGTTCGGCGTCGCGCCGCGCGACGTCGCGTGGGCGTTCACGCTGTATCTGTTCGCGAACGTCGTCAGCATTCCGATCATGACGAAGCTCTCCGATGCGCTGGGCCGGCGCTCGATCTACACGCTCTGCGTTTCGATCTTCGCGGCCGGCAGCGTGCTCGCGATCGCGGCGCCGAGCTTTCCCATCTTCCTGCTCGCGCGCGCGATCCAAGCAGCGGGTGCGGGCGGCATCTTTCCTGTCGCGACCGCGGCCATCGCGGACCGCGTGCCGATCGAACGGCGCGGCTCCGCGCTCGGAATGCTCGGCGCGATTTGGGGCTTGGCGGCGATCATCGGTCCGGGCTTCGGCGGCGCGGTCACGCACTTCGTCTCGTGGCACTGGATCTTCGCAGCCAACGTGCCGCTCGCGATTGCCGTGATCGTGCTCGCGCAACGGTACGTTCCGGCCTCGGCCGCGCGGGTTCGCGGGCCACTCGATTATGCCGGGCTCGCGGCGCTATCGCTCGGCCTGCTCGGCGTGATGGTCGGCCTGACCCGCCTGGACACGCGCGCCATGGCCTTCGGCAATTCGATCACGTACGGCGCGCTCGCCGTCGCGGCGGTCGCCTTCGGGCTGCTGGTGCCGATCGAGCGGCGCGCCGCCGCACCGGTGATCGCGCCGGCGCTCTTCGCGACGCGCCAGCTCGCGCTGACCTACGCCCTCGAGGTTCTGATCGGACTCCTGGAGGGCGCGCTCTTCTTCATCCCCGCGGCGCTGGTCGCGGCCGACGGCGTTTCGCCGCTCGCGGCCGGCGGCATCGCGGCGGTCGGCGCGATCGCGTTCGTGGCCGTCATTCCCGTCGCCGGGCGCGCGCTCGACCGCGTCGGCAGCCGCGCGGTGCTGCTCGCCGGTGCGACGCTGACCGCCGCCGGCCTCGCGCTCTTCGCCCTCACGCTCGCGACGCTGTGGCTGGCCGTCGCCGGCATCGCGGTGGCCGGCATCGGCTTCGGCGCGCTACTCGGCGCGCCGACCCGTTACATCATCACGAACGAAGTGCCGCCCACGATGCGGGCGACGGCCGTCGGCTTGCTCAGCGTGTTCCTGATCATCGGGCAGATCTTCGGCGGGTCGCTCGCGGGCGGCGCGGTCGGCGGTCGCATCGACGACGTCGGCGGCTACAGGCTCGCGTACGAAATCTTCGCTGCGATCGCGCTGGCGGCCGCGCTTGCAACTCTGGCGCTCGCGTCGCGCGACCACGAACGGAAGATTCCGGTTACCTCGGCGACCGCCTGACGGCGTCGTCGCGACTTAGCGCCGCTCGATCAGCACGGAGCTTCACGCCGCGCCGCGCGCGATGCCCCGGCCAAGGCGCCACAGCAAGAACGTGAAGAAGGCCGCGATTCCGATGACGGTCAGCAGGTCGGTGAAGCCCGAGAACCCGGCCACCGCGTTCCCGCAGACCGCGACGGCGGCCGAGGAAAGCCAGAGGTCGAGGCGCTCGAACGGGTTCGACGCCAGGCGCCGGTCGTGGGCGACGGTCGCGACGATCTCGTCCGGCGTCCAGGACCCCTCGTCGATCAGTTCGCGGATCGCGCCGTAGCCGTCGAGCACGACCGTCCGTTCGGGATGGATCAACCCCACGCGTTCGTCGGGAAAGGCCGTGACGTCGAACTGGGCCGCGAAGTCGAGGACCGTGTCGGGGTCGCCGGTCAGCAGACTCCAGCGCGCCGGATCGGCGCCGAAGGTTCGGCCGTACCGCGCTAGAACCGCCGGCCGATCGTAGGCGGGGTCGAGCGATACGAGCGCGAGATGCACGGGGAGGCCGCGAAAGTTTTCTTGCAGCGCATGGAAACGGGCACTGACGGCGGGACACTCCCGTGCGTCGCGGCAGCGCGTGTATACGAAGGCGAGAACGACCATCTGACCGCGGACGTCGCGCAGGCTGAACGGGCGCCCGGTCTGGTCGAGAAACGCCGGCACGGGCGCGTACTCCCCGATCGCCACGTGGTGGACGTTGCGAAGCACCTCAGTTGGAGCCGCCGTCGCGCTGGGAGCGCCCGTAACGGATTCCCGGCCGACGACGCGAATCTCACGCAACGCCCACGGAACCGAATCGGTATCCGCGGTCGCGTCGATGGTCGCCCCGATGCGCAGCCCGCGCAGCGCCGAACCCGGCTCGACCCGGAACACCGCCAGGCCACCGGGATTTGCGCCCAGCGCGTCGTGACGGACGATCACCTCGCCCTTGGCGGGAAGAGTTCCAAGCACCAACCCGTGCATCGACATCTCGTGCGCGACGACCCGGGAGAACGTGGCACCCACCATGAGCGCGATCGTGCCCAAGACCGTGGAAACCCGCGACGAGATCCTCGCGCGACGGCCGTGGACCAAGGCCGAGCGCCGCGTCGTGCTGCAGGGCCTCTTCGGCCGCTTGTTGATCGCCATCGAACCCGTCATCTGCGCAACGGTCTTCGGTGGGCTCACCGCCGGCCTCATCTTTTTCCCGCTCCCCGCCAGCGCCCGGTTGACCCACGTCGAATCCGCGATCATTATCGCCCCGATCTTCGGCCTCGCGACCTTGGCCTTCGCGGCGTACGCGGTGATCGTGCTCTTCAAGCCGGTTCGCGCCCTACTCCAGACATTTTCCCCGATTTTCATCGTCGACGGGTACCTCCGATATCGGAAGCCCGACCGCGACACCGAACCCGACTCGAACGGCTACATCGCGGTGCTCAACGAGGACCGTCGCACGGTGGCCGAGTGGCCGAGCGTCGGCGACGCGCCGGTTCAGGACAGCATCCGGCCGGCAATGCTGGAATTTAGCTATTACGGCGGCATTCACCGCATCGACGGCCGCTCGACCGGCGTCGTTCCCGAGGCGATGCCCTCGATGGGCGTCGGCACGAACGTGCCCCGCGTCTGACTTCGACGGGCTCAGTCCGGGCAAGCGGGCCGTGCGTCGAATCCTGGGGAGCCGCCGGTCCGAACACGAACGCTAGCGGGGTCGCGTCGCCTCGAGAGTGAGCCCCATGGAATCGGACAGCGAACCCACCCATCCGCATCTCTTCACCGTCTCCGAATACACGATCCTCGACGTCGAAGCGCGGACCGAATTGATCGAGGGCGTCATCTACGACTTGTCGCCCCGCAATGAGGCGCATATCTTCGCGGTGGGCCGCTTGATCGACGCGCTGGCACCGGGTTTTCTCGGCTCGCAGTACATCGCCCGGTTTCAAGAAGCGCTTGCCGTTTCGGGCTGGGACGCGGGCGACGCTCCGGAGATCGACGTCGCCGTCGTTCGGCGCAAACGCTACGACGCGACTCCCACGGCGAGCGACGCGTTCACCTTCGTGGAAGTTTCGGATACGACGTACCGCGGAAAACACGGCGATCGAACGTACCGGATTCCGCTCTACGTGAACGCCGGAGTGCCGTCGTGGATCGTCAATATTCCGCTGCGCCAAGTGGAATTTTACGGCAACGTCCCGGACCTGGGCCTCGAGCACGGCCAGGTCTTCACCGAGAACGACACGTTCAACATCCTCGGCGTGACGGTCCCGGTGGCCGACCTCTTCGTCGATAGCCTGATCTAAGCATTCGCGAGCGCGAAGCGAAGTTTGCCGGCCGCCTTGGCGCGGTACAGCGCCGCGTCGGCTTGCCGCATCAGGGAATCGGCGTCTTGGCCGTCGGCCGGAAAGAATGCGACCCCGATGCTGCCGCCGATCAAGAATTCACGGCCGTCGTGAAGATACGGAATCGACAACGACGCGAGCACGCGGTCCGCGAAGGTCGTGGCCTCCTCACACGTCAGCAGAGCGCGCTGCAACACGACGAACTCATCGCCGCCCAGCCGCGCAACGGTATCCGCGGGTCCGCAGAGGGACCGCAGCCGCTCGGCGATCTCGCGCAGCGCGACGTCACCGGCCTGATGACCGGCGCAATCGTTGAGAACCTTGAAGGCGTCCAGGTCGATGAAGTGGATCGCGAATGGACCCGCCTGCGTCTCGATTTCGCGCGCGAGCGTCCGGTTGAAGTAAGCGCGATTAGGCAATTGCGTCAGGCTATCGGTATAGGCGAGCTCGTCGAGGCGAGCCCGTTTCTGGCCGCGCTCGATTGCCGCGGAGATCAACGCGCTCACGAGCCGAACGAATTCTAGATCCCCTTCATCGTACGAGCGCATGTCGTACGAAAGAAACCCGATGGCGCCGCGGATTTTTCCGCCCAGGCGGAGCGGAGCACAGAGGTATGCGCGCCAAGCTCCCTTCGCGGGCGCGGCATTCGTCATCGCGTTAAGGGTGGCGACATCTTCGATGAAGATCACGTCCCCATGCGCGACCATGCGTTGCGCATGCGTCTTCGAGAGTTCGAGCTCATCGCTCGGGGCGAGGGTGCGAGCGCCGGCGACGTTCGTCATCACGAGTTGCAGGCCGCGAATTTCGGCGACGTAAGCGTCGTGCATTCCGAGCGATGCGAGCGCGAGTTCGAGCACCGCGTCGATTTGTTCGACATCCGTGCCTTCCGCGGCCGTCGCGATTTGCGAGAGGGCGCGCGCGCGCGCCGCTTGCCGTTCGGCGATTTTCGCGAGGCGGCGCCGTTCGCTGACGTCCCGCGCGAGCACGTAGGCGCCTTCGGTCACTCCCCGCACGACCATCGGGATAGCGTCGCACTCGACCACCACATCCCGGCCGCTGCCGGCTCGAAAGCCGGCTTCAAACGAAAAGGCGGCGCCATCGACGAGAACCTGCGGAAACGGTTCGCCACTCGGAAACGCGGCCCCGGTTCGCGCGTGCAGCCCGAAGCCGAACATTTCCGCGCGGGTGAGACCGCAGAGTGCCTCGGCCGAGGGGTTCGCATCGACGCACCAACCACGCAAATCGAAGGTAAAGATGGCCTCGCCATTCGCCGCGATCACCGTCTGCAGGCGAAAGTGCGCGTCGGCAAGCGCCGCGGTCGCCGCATGTTCTTGCGTTACGTCGCGGAAACTCACGATCCGGTGAAGCTCGTCGAGCGCGCGATCGCGAACGCTGACGATCCGCCGTTCACCGGCCGCATTGTAGTACGTGAACGTGCCCGTGGTGCAGGGCTCGGCTTCGCCGGTTTCCGGGCCATTCAGCAGGCTGACGGTCCTGCCCACGAGGTCGGCGAGCTCGTACCCGAAGAGCCTGGTAAACGCCCGATTCACATGGCCGAACGCCGGGAGGTGTCCCGGATCGCCGGCCCGCAGGATCGCGATCGGATCGGCGACCAGCTCCAGCGCGCGATCCAACCTGCCGCTCCGGGCGAACGGACCGCGCGCCGCGTCCTCGCGCGTCTCGATCAGCATGCCGACCCAGGCTGCGAGCGCCGTCAGCGCGCCGCGCTGACGATTCGAGAGGGAGCGCGTGTGGCGATCGAAGACGAGGATGGTACCGACCGTCATGCCGGCCGCATCCGGGAGCGACGCGCCGGCACAAAATCCGATGCCGGAGGCTTCGAGGTCGCTCGTCTCGAGTAACTCGCTCGCCCGATCCAGCCGGCTTCGCGAACCGACCAAGGTCAAGAACGCCTCGCGCCCCTCGAGACCGACGCATGCCTCGAGCCGGCGCTCGAAACCGGTGTCGAGCCAGATCGCCGCCATGGGCGCCTCGCAAATCTCCGCAGCCGCGCAGGCAAACGTTTCGTAATACGAGGCCATCCTAACGGCTCGAGGGGCCCGCGGCGACCGTCGCGCCGGACGTCATTTCGACCCGGTTCTTGCCGGCCGCCTTCGCCCGGTAAAGCGCGGCATCGGCGCGCTGCATGAGCGTCGACGCGTCAGCACCGTCAGCCGGAAAGCGCGCCACGCCCATGCTCGCGCTGAGCGCGAACGATTCCGGTTCTACGGCGATCGGCCGAGCCAGCGCCGCGAGGAGGGCCGTCGCGAACGCGAACGTTGCGGCGTCCGCTCGCGCTCCCGTCCGCAGCACGACGAATTCGTCTCCGCCAAGTCGCGCGATCGTGTCCGCGTCACTACTGGTTTCCACGATACGCCGGGCGGAGGCTTGCAACGCGAGATCTCCAATCGCGTGACCGGCCCGGTCGTTGAGCGCCTTGAACCCGTCGAGATCGATGAAATGGATGGTGAACGGTTTTCGCTCCGCCAGCGCGAGCGCCAGCGAGCGCGCGAAATAGGCGCGATTGTGGATTTGCGTCAGCTCGTCGAAGTTCGCGAGATGCTCGAGCTGACGGTCCTGCTCCCGACGGCGGAAGGCGAGGGAGACGCACGCCGCCACGAGTCTTGCGAACTCGCGGTCGGCCGCGTCGTACGTTCCGGAATGCCGCGAAAGAAAGCCGACGGCGCCGCAGGCGCGACCGTCGACGTGCAAGGGCGCCACGATGTGGCCGCGCCAGGGGCCGCCCAGGTCGCCGGTCGCGACAACTTCGCCCGCCCGCATCTTCTCTCGTACGCGCGCCGCGTCGACCCGGAGCACGTCGTCGACCGGAAAAACGCGTTCGCCGTAGCCGTTCGTCACGTTCGAACCGGCCTCGGTAATTTCCGCGAGATAGGCGTAGTCCATCCCAAACGAAGCGCGACCGAGGGCGAGCGCCGCATCGATCTGATCGTCGTCGCTTGCGTCGGCAAGCGCAGCGATGCCGCAAATCGCCGAAGCGCGCTCGGCCTGCTTCGCGATGAGCGCGGCGAGCCTCGACTCTTCGGTCACATCCTTCGCAAACAAATACGCGCCGTCGGTCGCGCCGCCGATCGCGATCGGAATCGTCGTGCACTCGACCACGACCGCGCCGCGGGTGCGGTGCGTAAAGGTTCTCGTGAACGCGATCGGATGCGCGGGAGTCAACCGCTCGGCAAACGACACGCCGCCGAGGAACGTGCCCGGGGGCGCGATCTTGGTGAAATCGAACTGGAGCAACTCGCGTCGCGGGTAACCCGAGATCGTCTCGGCCGCGGGATTCACATCGATACACGTTCCAAGGCGATCGAACGTCAGGATTGCGTCGCTATCCGTCGAGATCAGAGATTGCAACCGGGCGTTTTGGTCGACGAGCGCGGCTTGGGCGATTCGCTCGGCGGTTACGTCGTGATAACTCACGATCCGGTGAGTCGGGTTGAGACCGTGCGTGATCATCTGGACGTAACGCCGCTCGCCCGCGGACGTGTAGAGCGCGAGCGTTCCGTAATCGACGGGAGCCGGGCCCTTCACGGCGAGGATCTTTGCCCGCGCCTCGCCGCCCGTCTCAGGCCCCGTGAGGAGCTTGGGTTCTTTGCCCGCGACGTCGGCCGACGTATATCCGAAGAGATCGGTAAAGGCCTGATTTATGTAGACGAACGTCGGCATGACGCCGGGTTCGCCGCGCCGGAAAATGGCGATCGGGGCGGCGGCGGCTTCTAGCGCGACTCCGAGTAACGCGCTCTGCGCTTGGTCGCCATCCGGCATGCGCTCGCGCGCATCGATCAGGTGGGCGAGCGACGCCGCTACTTCGCTCAAGGCCTCAGACTCGCCGTCTCCGGTTGCGCGGGGCGACGTATCCAGAACGCAGATCGCACCGACCACGTGGCCCTCGCCGTCAATCAAAGGCGAGGCCGCAGCGAAAAGGATGTCGTCGCGACCGGGAGCGCAGCCGATACCCGCGAAGCGCGGATCCGCCCGTAAATCCGGCACGTGGTAGGCGGAGCGCGCGTCGATCGCGGCATCGCAGAAAGCCGAGCCGGCTGCCCGGCCGGCCGCGCCGAACAGACCGCCCGCGCGGCCGTAATGGCAGGCGCCGCCCGGACCGGTGATTTTTACGAAGCCCAGAGATGCGGCGCACCGCTTCACCGCCAACCTCGCGAACGCGTCGATGACCGCTTCCGTGGCGTCGGCGCAGGCATCGTTTTCTGCGCGAACGGAATCCTCGTCCATATTTCTGCTCCAAGGACTTCTCAGCCCCTTACCGGTATATCGGCAAGCCGTTCCGACAGCGAAGGCTATCACCCCGGTGGGGGCGCGCGCAACGCGCCAAGCGCTCGCTCGGCCGCTGCGCTCACATCACGTACGTACCGCAAATAGGCGCGCGCAATCCGCGCGCGCAAGGTAACGCGGTACCGGCTCTACGCGAGTTGTTCTTGGATCGTCTTCGTGAACGGGGTCGCGAGGCCACCGGTATGTTCGGTCGTCACGGTCTCGACCAGCGCGATCAGGCATTCTTCCGACGCGACCGGATGGTGCAACACGCCGCGCGGTACCACATGGATCGATCCCGCGCGCAACTCGACCGCGCGGCCGGCCTCGTATTCGATCCGTAGGGTTCCCTCGAGAACGTAGAACAGCTCATCTTCCGCCGCGTGGCTATGCCAAGCGAAGGCGCCACGGAGCTTGGCGACCTTGACGTACTGGTCGTTCACGCGGGCTACGACCTTCGGCGACCAGTATTCAGTTAGTCCGCGCGCAGCGGCCAGCAGATCGACGCTCGCCTCGAACACGGGTGCGCGGCTCAGACCGGAATCGAGACCGAGTCGTTACTCGGCCACGAATGGCCGACGGCACTGTTGCGGAAAACTAACGTCAGCATCGTGAAGACCACGATGATCCCGATGACGGCGGCGATGCGGACGATTGGCGGAATGCCTGACGAAACGGGGACGCCGCGTTCGTCCTTGATATCGTACATCCGGCTACCCTCCTCCGAGCACGCCCACGGCGGCCAGCACGACCAGCACGCAGCCGAACGCCATCAGGCCCAGCAGCAGCTTCGTGACCTGGTTGTCGAGTCCCGTCGACGACCAGTCCTTGTAGAGTTGGAACGATGTCGTCCCGCCGACGATCAAGGCTAGGATCAAGGCGACGCCCCGCTCGAGTGTTGCAGCCATGGCTAACCGCTTGTCTCCCCGCTCACATCAGGTAGAAGAGGTAGAAGAGCGCGACCCAGATGACGTCGACGAAGTGCCAGTACAGCGTCCCGGCCGTCAACCCGAAATACTTCGACCCCGTGTATACGCCGCGATTGGCTTGGATGTAGAGCACGATCAGGTAGATCACGCCGACGAGGACGTGGAAACCGTGCATACCGGTCAAGGTGAAGAACGTCGCGCCCATCGTCGAGCCGGACCAGGTGACCTGCACGCTGTGGTACTCATAGGCTTGGCCGCCCAGGAACGTCATGCCGAGCACGATCGTGGCCAGCATCCACATGTTGAAGGCGGCCTTGTTGAGGTGCTTCCAGTTCTCCATCGCGAAGTGCATCGTCGCGCCGGAGCCGAAGAGCACGCACGAGTTGATCGCCGCGAAGGCGACGTCGAAACGCGGTAACTGAACGCCGTCCTTGTTGATCGGCGGCCAGTTGGGGACCGAGTTCCGCAAGTACAGATACGCGAAGATAAAAGCCGAGAACAGGACGACGTCCGAGATCAGGAACAAGACGAAGCCCATGAGGCGCATGTCGCGCTGCTCCGCGTAGGCCCCGTCGACGTTCTGGTAGCGTGCCGCGACGGCTTCGTGACTGGTGTTGAGTGCGCTGACGGCCATCGTTACGTCACCGCTCGCGTCACGAGTGCGCCGGCACGGCGGGACCCGGCTTGGGCAAGCGGTCCTCTTCTTCTTCCGCGAGCGTCAGCCCGATGTACGGTAGCGGCTCGCCGAAGTTATATGGGTTCTTCAAGACGGCCGGGATCGTCTTGAAGTTATAGTATGGCGGCGGCGAGCTGACCGTCCACTCCAAGGTTCGCGCGTGCCACGGGTTGGCCGGCGCGCGCTTGCCGCGGATCAGGCTGGTCGCCAAGTTGTAGAAGAGGATCAGGGTGGAGGCCGCCAGCACGAACGACGCGATCGAGCATACGTCGTTCCAGAACTGGAATTCCGGACGATACTGCGCGACGCGGCGTGGCATGCCCAGCAACCCGAGCCAATGCATCGGCAAGAACGTGACGTTGAACGACAGGAACGTCGTCCAGAAGTGCCACACGCCGAGTTTGCGATCGAGCATGCGGCCAGTCATCTTAGGCCACCAATAATAGACGCCCGCGAACGCGCCGAAGATCGAGCCGCCGAAGAGCACGTAGTGGATGTGCGCGACCACGAAGTACGTGCCGTGCTCGTGCAGATCGACCGGCACCGCGCTCAAGAAGATGCCCGTGATGCCGCCGAACGTGAACACGACGAGGAACCCGAGGGCGAAGAGCATCGCGGGTTGGAAGTCGATCTTACCGCCCCACAACGTCGCGAGCCACGAGAAAATCTTGATGCCGGTCGGCACCGCGATCACCATCGTCAGAATCATGAACGGCAGCTGCAGCCACGGCGCCATCCCCGACGTGAACATGTGGTGCGCCCAGACCATGAACCCGAGCAGGGCGATCGCGATCGACGAGAAGGCGATCATCTTGTATCCGAAGATCGGCTTGCGCGCGAACGTCGGGAAGACTTCCGAGATGATGCCGAACGCCGGCAGGATCATGATGTACACGGCCGGATGTGAGTAGAACCAGAACATGTGCTGCCACAACAGTGGGCTGCCGCCGCGCGCCGGGTCGTAGAACGGGACGTCGAAGACGCGCTCGAGGAAGAGCGCCAGCAGCGCGCCCGCGAGCGCCGTCGTCGCGATCATGTTGAGCATCGCGGTCGCCAGCTGCGCCCACACGAAGAGCGGCATGCGGGTGAAGGTCATGCCGGGCGCGCGCATCTTGAAAATGGTCACCATGAAGTTGATGCCGGTGAGCGTGGAACTGATGCCGATCAGAAAGATCGCGATGCACCACATCGTCGTGCCCGGCGGACCCTGAACGGAAATGGGTGGGTATTCGGTCCAGCCGGCGTCGGGCGCGCCGATCAGAAACGAGCTGAACAGAATGACGCCGGCCACGGGGAACATCCAGAACGCCGTTAGGTTCAACCACGGAAACGCGACGTCGCGCGCGCCGATCATCAGCGGCATCACGTAATTTCCAAAGCCGCCGGTCATCATCGGAATCACGACCATCCAGACCATGCCCGACGCGTGCAGCGAGTACACCCCGTTATAGGCGTCGTTCTTGAGGATCGCGCCGCCCGGCGTCAGCAGCTGGATGCGGACCACTTCCGCCAGCAGCCCCGAGATGATGAAGAAGAGCAGCCCGGCGATCATGTACTGGACGCCGATCACCTTGGCGTCGAGCGAGAAGATGTACTTCGCGACGAAGCCTTCGGGCTCGGGGTGAATGTGGTCGTGGTGGCCGACTGCCCCCGCGTGGGCCGCTGCTACTGCCATGCGATCTCCAAAACTACTTGAGGCTCAAGAGGTAGGCTGCCAAGTTCGCGATGTCCTTATTGCTGAGCGCATTGGCTTGCCGGTTGGGCATGATGCCGATCGACGGGCCGGCCTTGCCCTGAGAATTGTCCGGGCCTTGGTAGCCGTTGACGAGAATCCAGGCGATATCCTCAGCGTTCACCGGCTTTCCGGTCACGAGGTTCGGGTACGCCGGATCGTCGGTCAGGTGCCCGAGCCCCGGGCCGACGATCTTCTGGGTGAAGGGCCCGACCGAGTGACAGGTCGAGCACTTCTCGCCGAACAGTTGCTGCCCCGCGGCGGCCTGTCCGGCGCTGAGGTTCAGCGGACCGCCAGTTTGACCTTGAGCCTTGAATTGGCCGGCGATCCAGCGGCCGAAATCCTGTTGCGAATCGATGTACAGGTTCGCGACCATGTTGCCGTGGTTCGTGCCGCAGAACTCCGTACAAATGATCCGGTACTTCCCGATCACTTCCGGTGTGAAGCGCAGCGTCTGCACGAGGCCGGGCACCATGTCGTACTTCAGCCGCACTTCGGGCACCCAGAACGAATGGATCACGTCCGACGACGTGACGTGCAGGGTCACCGGCGTTCCGACCGGGATGTGCATGTCGTTGAAGACCGGCTGCTTGAGGCGCGGATAACGGAACTCGTACTTGAACTGCTGGCCGATCGCTTCCATCGTCAGTACGTCGCCCAGCGAATTCTGCAAATTGATCCAGATCCGCACCGAGAAGATCGCGAGTAGCAGGACCAGGATGCTGGGGATGATGGTCCACCAAAGCTCGAGCGACGGCGAATCGTGGACCTGGATGCCGATCGCATCGGGAGCGTCGCTCGGCCGGCGGCGCCAGACCCAACAGAAATAGAGCATGTACCCGACGACGTATACGAAGATCGCGTTGCCGATCACGCTCATGAACTTGAAGAGCCAATCGATGTCGCCGGCCGGCGCGGCCGCCTCGGGCAGATACTTTTCGATCGGCAGGACGACGATGAAATAGGAAATGACGGCATTGGCGACCGTCAGCGCGGTCGTCACCGGCCAGAAACCTGGTCCCAGCCCCTTTTGCTCCGGCGCCGTCAGTTGTGCCAAGAAAGCTCCTTTTGCGGGGGCGCGACCCCTCCGGGTTGTCCATCGCGCTCGGCCCTGCGTCCTTTAGACTGCGCGACAACGCCCTTCGACAAGCTCAGGGTGACAACTCCAACTCAGCCCACCCAACCGTCACCCTGAGCCTGTCGAAGGGTGAGCCTGTCGAAGGGTGAGCCTGCCGAAGCCGCACCGCCCTCGAAATGGTATTCGTGACGGGCCGAAGCCCGCGATGACTTATGTTGAGGTGTTCCGCGGGGCCGCGGCAACGAAACGCCGGACCAATTCGTCGACGTTCGTGATCGCAGTACCCACTACCACGGCGGCCGCGCCGGCGGCGAATGCCGCTCGCACGTCGGCCGGCGAAGCAACGCCGCCCTCGCAGACCGTGAAGGAATGCTCGCTCGCGAGCGCTACCGCGAGGTCCAGCGCCGGCAGGGCCAGACCGCGGGTGTCCGGGGTGTACCCCGCGAGAGTCGTTGCCAGGATGGCGGCGCCCGCGCCGGCGGCGGCGCGTCCCTCGGCAAAGGTGGCGCAATCCGCCATCGCGAGCAGGCCGAGTTCCCGAGTCGCGCGGATCAGGTCCGCGACCGTGACGCCGTCGGGCCGCGCGCGAGCGGTCGCATCGAAGGCCACGATGTCGGCGCCGGCCGCCGCCACCTCGGCGACCTCGGCCGGCGTCGCGGTGATGTAGGGCTCAAAGCCGGCGTGCGCGCGTTTGACGATGCCGATGATGGGAATCGCGACCGCGGCGCGCACGGCCGCGATGCGCGCCGCGCCCTCGACCCGCACGCCCGCGGCGCCGTTGGCGACCGCGCAGCGCGCCAGCAGCGCGATCGTCTCAGGCGTGTTGAGCACCGACTCCGCGTAGGCTTGCACGGAAACGATCAGGCCGCCGCGCAGCTTCTCGAGCGTATCGTTCACAGCGACCGCAGCGTCGCGTTCATGCCGGCCGCCGGGCCAAGAGCAACGCTCCCGCGGCCGGATCCCCGGCGGGCTCGACCAAATCGGCCTGCGGAACGGCGCGCTGCAGCGCATCGCCGAAAGCGTCGGCGAAGGCCGCGTCGGCGAACAAGCCGCCGGCGTAGGACGTCGGGCAGACGGCAGCCCGCGGAAAATGCCGCTCGACCGTCGCGACGAGATCGGCGAGTTCGGCCGCCGCGGCCGACCGGACGTCGCGTGCGTCCTGGTCGCCCTCCTCGGCCACGGCCAGCACGTCCGGGGCAAAGGCCGCCAACGCCGGGCGGGTTAGTTCGCCGTGCGCGAACGCGTGCTGGACCGCCCGCAACGAATGGGTTCCGAAGAACGCCAGCGCCCGGTCGCGCAGCAGGCTCGCTTCGCCACGGTCGCTGCGCGCCATCGCGCGGCGCAACGCCACCCGCGCGATCCACGTCGCGCTCCCCTCGTCGCCGAAGAAGTAGCCCCAGCCCCCGGCGCGCACGAACGGTTCGCCGGGCTCCGCATTCCCGAGCGCGACGCTGCCCGTTCCGGCGATCACGATGATCCCCGCTTCGCCGTCCAGCGCGCCGGCATGCGCGATCTCGCTGTCGTGGACGATCCGCGCGCGCTCGGCCCGCGCGCCGAAATCGAGCCCGGGCGAGATACCGGCATCGAAGCCGCTGATGCCGGCGACGATCGATGCGAACCGCGTGTCGCGGGGCAAGCCCGCTTCCTCGAGCCCGGCGTCGAGCGCCGCCTCCAAGGCCGCGCGCTGACGCGGGGAGTCGCGCGGTTCGCCCACGAGATCTGCGGGCGGCCCGGCGGCCCGGGCCAAGGTGCGCGATTCGTCGCCGATCGCGACCAGCGTCGAGGACTGCCCACCATCGATGCCCGCGAAGAGCCTCATACCAGGCGGGAACACGTCCCCCCGGTGCCCCCGCGTAGAACCGCCTCGAAGTCGCGCGGGTCGGCGCCGCTGACGACGCGGGCGAAGGCATGCGCTTGCGCCTCCGTCGCGCCCGGGTGCTCGCGATGATACCGTTCGTGGGCGACGGCGCAACGCACGAAGCGCGCGGCTTCGGCATCTCCTAGCGCGCGGCGCACGCGTTCGACGGCGTCCGCGTCGATCCGGATCGTGTCGTCTTCGGGATCGTACTCGGCGAGCAGCCGCGCCCCACCCCAGCGTCCCAGCGAAGTGATCTCGACCTTCACCGGCGCAGGTCGACTCCGTCGCGGATCAGTTCGGCGCGCAACTCGGCGGACGGAACGGCACGTAGCGACTCGCCGCGCTGCGCCGCGCGCGCGGCGGCTGTGCCGGCGGCTTGGCCCAAGGTCATCACGGTCGGCGTCAGGCGGGTCGAGGCCAACGCTTCGTGGCTCGTCGAAATGCACCGACCGGCCACCAGCAGCCGTTCGACGTGTTCGGGCACCATGCAACGGTATGGAATTTCGTAGCTCGCGCCCGGCGGTAAACGAAACGTCGTGGTGCCGGTACCCGACGGGTTATGGATGTCGATCGGATACGCGCTGCGCGCGATCGCGTCGTCGAAGGTGCGCGCGTGCAGCACGTCGTCGCGGGTCAAGGTGTACGCGCCGACGATGCGACGCGACTCGCGAATGCCGATCTGCGTCGCGGTCGCCGCGATGCGCGCGTTCGCGAAGCCCGGCACGTCGCGCCGGAAAAACCCGAGCAGTTGCATCGCTTGCCCGCGCGCTTCGATTTCGGCGCGCGTGAGATCCTCGGGGTCGAGCGGATCGATGTCGACGACGCGGGTCATGTTGACGCTGACCTCGTCGGCGTAGGGTGAGATGAAGAACGAAACGAGTTCGCGCGGCACGTCGACCTCGCCGCGCGCGCGCGCCGCGCTCCAGAGTTCGTACAGGCCGGCGACCGCGGTCAGGGCCGCCGCGTCGCGCGCTTCCGGCGGCAAGCTCGTGCGCATCTCGTCCGGGCGCGCGCGCACGTACGCCGCGGTTTCGGCCAAGTCGACGTGGCTGAGGCGAAACATCAAGCTGGCCGGCTGCACGCGGCCGCGCGCGTCGCCCTGCTGCAACGCGACGCCCGCCGAAGCGGCGACGAACGCATCGGCGGTCGCGTCGATCGTGACCGCCGCTTCGAACTCGCGCGGACCGCCAACCGTGGCCACGCGCACGCCGCGCACGCCGCCACGTTCATCGAGCAGCGCATCGAGAAAGTATGCGTGCAGCAGCAGATGCACGCCGCTCTCGCGCATCAGGTCGAAGAGCAGCGCCTTGTGAATTTCCGGATCGAAGGGCGTGATCGTCGCGACGTAATCCGATGCGTCGGCGATGTGCCCGGGTGAGCCGCCGAGTGCGACCAGCCGCTCGACGATCTCTTGCGCGATCCCGCCCACGATCCGCTCCGCGCCGGAATGGAACGTCATCCACGGCCCGACCATCGCAGCCGTCGCCGTGCCGCCGAGGAACCCGTAGCGCTCGAGCAACAACGTGCGCGCCCCATGGCGGGCGGCCGCCAAAGCCGCGGCG
>Ga0116229_10002903_pt1 | contig 28028 bp, 24 predicted proteins | sample S1TSphgellanicum_3_FD_87313 | JGI IMG/M metagenome (GOLD analysis project Ga0116229, IMG submission 87313) | Host-associated microbial communities from peat moss isolated from Minnesota, USA - S1T2_Fc - Sphagnum magellanicum MG | ecosystem: Host-associated > Plants > Peat moss > Unclassified...
GCGCGCGATCACGCGCAATGTGACCTGTTCCCCACCCGTGACCCAACTCAGCGGACTGTTCTTGTCATCAAGTAGCAGCACTTGCGTGATTTTCCCGCCGCCTTGTCCAAACGATTCGGCGGTGGATTCGAAATTCATGGAGGAGGATGGCGTGTCCGGCTTTGTCTTATCCCTGCCCTCTGTCGCTATAGCGACGTCATCAAGACTGCCCTCGCTGCCTAATCGAGCGCTCACGCCTTGGCCTACCTGCGTCTCGTAGAAGGCCTCCAGATAATGGCCACAGACGGTCTTGGGCACGCCCCGTTCCAGAACCCGGCCGTTATCCAGCCAGACAACTTCGTCGCACAGGTTAAGCACGCTGGTCGTGTCGTGACTGACAAAAAGGATGGTTCCCCGACCCATGAACGAGCGCAAAAAGCGCATGCATTTCTGCGTAAAGAAGGCGTCGCCGACGGAAAGGGCTTCATCGATGATCAAGATATCCGCATCGACATGGGCAATCACCGAGAATGCCAGTCGCACCATCATGCCGCTCGAATAGGTCTTGACGGGCTGTGATATGAATTCCCCGATATCGGCAAACCTGGCGATCTGCGAAAAGCGCGTGTCGATCTGTTCCTTGCTCAAGCCTAAAACGGAGGCGTTCATGTAGACGTTTTCCCTGCCGGTAAACTCCGGATTGAATCCCGAGCCCAACTCAAGCAGGGCAGCTACGCGGCCGCGCACTTCGGCGTGACCCGTGGTGGGGTTAAGAGTCCCACAAATCAATTGCAGGAGCGTGGATTTGCCGCTGCCATTGCGTCCGATTATGCCAATGGTCTTTCCCTGGGCGATCTCGAGCGAGACTCCATGCAATGCCCAGAAATCATGGAAATAGGTCTTCGGACCAACGCCAACCAGCCTTTGAAGACGCGGGATGATCCACTGCTTGAGCCGATCCTGGGGTCGCGCGTAAATCTGGAAACACTTCGACAGATTGGTGACACGAATCGCGGGGCTGTGGTCAAAGGACATCGGCAAAGCCCTTCCGTGTCTTCTGGAACCATGCGAAACCGAGCCACGCAACGGCGAGTCCGACAGTGAACTCGACGAGGAGCAGTCCGAAGTCGGGGCTTCTGCCGAAGTAGAGGACTTCGCGCCCCTGCTCGATCGCGGGGGTCAGGGGGTTCAGTGAAAGCAGCGGGCGTACGCGCTCGGGCCACGCCGCCGCGGGATAGAAGATCGGTGACAAGAACATCAGGAGCGTCGTTGAGACGCCAATCACCTGGGAGACATCGCGCAAGTAAACGCCAAGCGAGGCCAGCAGCCAGGTCAATCCCAGAATCAGGAGCACAAGCGGCAGGACCACGAGCGGAAAGTACAGGACCGTCAGGTGCGGAACGCCAAAAAAGAGGAGGTAAGCGAAGAGCCAGACGGCGAGGCTCACGAACATGTGGAACAAGGAAGACCCGAGCACCACCCAGGGCAGAATTTCAAGTGGGAATACGACTTTCTTCACGTAGTTCGCATTGCTCAGAATGATCGATGGTGCGCGGTTGATGCACTCGGAAAAAACATTGAATACCATCAGTCCGGCGAACAGGATGAGCGCAAACGCCGTCTTGGAAGTGTTGTCCGAGTTCCACCGTGCCTTGAATATGACGCTGAAGACGAAGGTATAGACGGTGAGCATCAAAAGGGGGTTAAAGAGTGACCAGAGAATCCCGAGAAATGACCCGCGATATCTTCCGAGGACCTCCCGTTCCACCAGGACTTTGATCAGTCTTCGATTGTGCCAGAAGCTAAAGACAGCTTCCTTTGGCGAAATGGAGAAGATTTGCATGGGGATTTGATTGAAGAGGAAGGAGGGTGTTCGCCGGTGCGAAGACCGTCCTACTCGGATCGCAGCAGGACATTGACGGAGCCACCATCAGGGATGGCCTGGTTCAATGCTTGCGACGAAAGTGGCAAAGTCTTCCCTGTTGCGACTTCTCTCATGCTGTAGCCCGAATCAGCAAGCAGCGTTAGCATTGCGTCGAATGCTTCGGCCTGACTCTTGAAGAGATACGGTGCCATCTCGAGCAGGATCGTCGGTTTGAATCGCGCGAGCGTATCGCGCGCCCCCTGGAAGACCGCCGGCTCATGGCCATCGACATCGATTTTGATGAAGTCGATGCGGGTGAGATTCCTGGATTTGACCCACTCGTCGAGCGGAATCGCGATCGCGCCGTCAGTGGACATGAGGCGACCCTTGTGAATGTCGTGCAGGTCGGCAGACTGCTCCAATGGCCAGCTGGAAAAAATCTCGGCATCGAGCTTGTCACCGCCCGCGGCGACGAGCATCGCCTGAACCGGCACAACGCGCGCAACCAGTTCGGCATTGAGGGCAAGGTTCTGCCGCAGCTTGGTGATGGCGAACGTGGTTGGCTCGAACGCGATGACCTGGCCCGTCTGCGATACGAGTTGGGCAAGGGGGAGCGTGTGGGCGCCAACGTTTGCGCCGATATCGAGAACGGTGTCACCCGCACGAACCAGCTTGCGGTATAGCGCGAGCGTCTTGGGCTCGAACCCGCCCAGGAGGTAGATCGAGAAATCGATGCCTTCCTCCAGGTTCAATAGCCACAGGATGCCGCCTCGTCGCGCCTTCACCGTCGTTGACTGCCCAAATAGCTTGCGCACGCCTGCGACGACCAGAAAGGCGGCGCGCGCCAACGCGATTTTTTGCGCGGTCTTCATCGAGCGCCGGCGCTGCCTGCTCTCGCCAATGGCGTTGATGCCACGCGCGTGATGACGATCAGGATGCGAAAACCGAAAAGGCGCCCGATGAGAGGTGCAATCCGTTCCTCCAGAGACAGGATCCGCTGTGCCATCGACGCGTTAACCAGCGACCACGAGCGAAATCCACCGGACAGCGGATAGGCGAATAGACTTAACCAGCTGACGTCTTCGATTTTCAGTTCGGGAAAAGCCGCTTGAAAACGGCGCCTGTGCCGGGTCATCAAAAGGGTCGGTATGGCCTGATTGGCGTCAAACGGGGCCCGGCCCGAGTCGAGCGCTCCGTCCTCCAAGGGATCCGCGCTCATGATCACGGGTTCAGGATGAAAAAGACGAAAGAACAGCGAACTCGCTGGCGAGATTCCAGGTTCCAGCAGGACCAGGCGGCCGCCGTCTTGCAGCACGCGACTGGCCTCCTTGAAAAATCGGATCGGTCGTTCAACATGGTGCAAGACGTCGACCATGACGATGTTGGCGAAGCTTTTATCCGCAAAGGGCAGCGCCTGGGCATCTGCAGCCGCATCAAGCCACGCGGCTGGAACGATGTCTGTGGATACGACATCCGGCAGGAATTCCTTCAGATTGCCCGACCCGCCGCCGATTTCCAGTGCGCGCCCGGGCACGCAGTGGGCAACAATTTGCCGGTAATAGTCCGTGTAGATGGTACGAAGGACAGGTTTTTCTTGCCAGATCGTCCGGTGTTCGGCCAGGATTTCGTGTGACATCAGAGCGCTTTGAGTTTACGAAATGCAAAAAACACCATGCGCAACAATAGCCAGCCGTGTTGGAATCGCGAAATTTGCGTCTCGCCGTAGGTTCGGCTTGCGTAACGGATCGGAATCTCGATGACCTTCAAGTTCAGTTTCGAGGCACCGAAGATCAGGTCGAAATCGCCAAAAGGGTCGAACTCACCGAAGTAGGCACGATTCGCCTGGAGCATTGTATAGTGCCTGCGGCTGATGACCTTGGTGCCACACAAGGTGTCGGTAAAGCGCTGATTGAGCAGCCAGGTGAACAGTTTGGAAAATGCCAGATTCGCGAGGAAATTGAGGAAGCGCATGGCGTCGTCTTCCATCGGATAGACGAGCCGCGAGCCGTTGACGAATTCGGCCTTGCCAGAGGCCATCACGTCGTAGAATTTCACGAGCGATTCCGGCGGCACGGTGAGGTCGGCGTCAAGGATCATCAGGATCTCGCCTGATGCGGCGCCAAAGCCCTTGCGCACGGCGTCGCCCTTGCCCTTGCCGTCTTGCGTCAGCACCTTGATATCGACGTCGGGATAGGCCGCCTGCACACGATAGGCTTCTTTTAGCGTGTCGTCCTGGCTATGGCCTTCGACGAAGATGACTTCCATGCGCTCGCAAAAGCGCGGCAGCCGCGTGATCGCGGATTCGATATTGCCGCGCTCGTTGCGGCACGGGATCACGACTGTCGTTGATGGGGCGGGCAGCATCGGCTGGCCAAGCGGTCTTGCCACGAGATAGCTGCGCAGGCAGAGCCTGCGAATCCCCGGCAGGGGAGCAATATAGCTGTTGACGAGTCGGCCAAGGCCAAACAGCTTGCGCGGCAGCAGCTGGCGCCACTCTCTTTTCACCACTTCGAAGCCGCCAAGGTCGAGCAGGTTTGCGATGTCCTCTGAGGACAGCGCGTTCTGCTGCGTTGTGGGCATTTGCAAACCGCAGGCACGCGCCAGCGCGAGAATCGGTTCCCAGAGGCGGGAGTAATAGCTCACGATCAGGCGCGTGTCGCGATGGCACAAGGCGTGAAGTGACCGGACCGTGGCCTGGCAGTCGTCAAGCGAGCCGATCGCGTCCGACATCAAGATGACATCGAATTTTTTTTCCAGCGCGCCCAGTGCCGAAGCGTCCTCGATGTCGCCGACGATGAACGAAAGCTCGGGATGCTTCTCGCGAGCCACTGCGATCATGGCAGGGCTGAAGTCGACGCCGACCCCCTCAGATGGCGCAAGCGCGGCAAGTGCATATCCGGTGCCGCATCCGAGTTCCAGGATCCGCGAACCTGCAGGGATCAGAAATTGAAGATACTTGAGATCTTCCTGATAGAAAAAGCGGTTGCGCTCGATCCATCTGTCACGCTCAGGCGCGAGTTTCTCGGCGAGCGAAAATATCTGGTGCTTACGCGATGAAACTTCGGGAAGCGCTGCGTTCATTGGAAGGGATGCTTGCTGGACATAGGACCGGTGTGCTTGGAGTCTTGAGGGTGAACTCTCCCTGGCGCCAGACGGCTGATACGAACGCCGCCCAGGTCAGCCCAAAGCGCAGAGCATTCTATCTCAGAGCGACGGCTGTCCCGGGCCCATGCCATTGATCATCACGTCGGGTGCGTCAAGGCAGGCTCAATGCGAACCCTTGAGGGTCTGGATCGAGCTCAGCGGCGGGGCCACGTTGGTCGAGTATTCAGGCACCCAGCGGCGCAGGTCTCGTCTCACTTCTTCTTCGGGCACGACGCGCCTTTGGCCGAGCCAGGCAAGCAGCTCATCGAGCCACTCAGGTGCTACATCGCGGGCCTTGGCGATGCGAAGTTTCGGATGATGCGTGGGCAGGGTCGTTTCCGCGTCGGCAAGCAGCTCTTCAAAGAGCTTCTCGCCAGGTCGAAGCCCGGTGAACTGGATCTTGACCTGCTCTTCGGTCAGCCCGTGCAGCTGGATCAGGTCGCGCGCGAGATCAACGATGCGAATCGGCTTGCCCATATCGAGGATGAAAATCTCCGCGCCTTCGCCCATGCACGAGGCCTGCAGCACGAGTTGAGTCGCCTCAGGAATCGTCATGAAGTACCGCGTGATCTCCGGATGAGTCACGGTCACGGGACCCCCACGCGCGATCTGCTCCTGAAACTTCGGCACGACGCTGCCGTCGCTACCGAGCACATTGCCAAATCTCACGGTTTCGAACGCCGTGCCGGGGTAGTTGATTTGCAGTGCCTGGCAGACCATCTCGGCAAGTCGCTTGGTTGCGCCCATGACGTTCGTCGGATTTACGGCCTTGTCCGTTGAGATCAGAACAAAGCGGCGAACCCCATGAACGGCGGATGCGCGCGCAATGCGGTAGGTGCCAAGGACGTTGTTGCGTACCGCTGACCACGCATTGACCTGTTCCATCAACGGCACGTGCTTGTAGGCTGCCGCATGAAACACGACTGCGGGAGAATAGCGGCCGAGGATATCGTCAAGCAGGATCGAATCCTTGACGTCGCCCGCGATGGGAAGAAACGCAAGGTCTGGAAGATTGGTTCTTACCTCCTCTGAAATTCTGTACAGCGCGAATTCAGACTGGTCCATGGCGATCAGCAGCGCAGGATGAAATTTCGCGATCTGGCGGCAAAGTTCAGAGCCGATTGAGCCGCCCGCCCCCGATACCATGATGACCTGGTCCGACAGCAGGGCAGCAACCTGCGGGCTGTCGATTGAAACCGCCTCCCGGCCGAGCAGATCCTCCAGATTGATATTGCGGATCAGCGGAAGAAACGGCATGCCGGCATCCAGGCCGGTCAGGGAGGGAAGGACCATGACCTTCAGGCCGTTGTGGACGCATAACTCGAACACCTGCTTTTGCGCCTCAAGCGACGCCGAGGGGATGGCGACAATGACATTGGAGGCGTTGTAATGCTTGGCCCAGCGGGGCAGATCACGGATTGGCCCGAGGATCGTCCAGCCGTTGAGATTGCGCCCGTGCTTGGTCGGATCGTCATCGAGCAGTCCGACCAGGCGCCATTCGGTTGAGCGTGACAGTTCCCGCGTGAGTGCGGCCGCTGCCTGGCCAGCACCGACGATCAACACCGGCTTGCCCTGGGCCAATAGGCCGCCATATCGGTAAAACTCCTTGCTCGCCCGATAACTGATGCGCGCGCCTCCCATGAGCATCAGCTCGAGAACCGGCGTGAGAAAGAGGATCGTTCGCGGCACGGTAGGCGTGGGGTGCAAGACGACGACTGCGATGACCGTGACGATGCCGCCCATCGTCACCGCCCTGATGATCCTCAGAAAGTCCGGCAGGCTCGCGAACAGCCAGAGCCCGCGATACAGTCCACAGGCGCGAAACGATATGCCGTGGATCAGCATGATCAAGGGTAGAAGAATCAAGCCTGTGTGGGCAAAACCGTAGGGCACCAAGCCTTCGAAGCGCAGCAGGTAACTGCCGCCCCATGCGATCGCGCAAGTCGCCAGGTCATATCCGAACGCAGCCAACTGCAGTAGGGTGCTCCTACGAATCATGTTCAAGCCCTGCCTGAAGAAATCGTTTCCACCGGACCTCGACATACGTCGCGACAACCAGAAGCAGGATCGCTTCAAGCACAAGGCCCGCAATCAATTCGACTCCCGAACGGTGCTGCAGAAAGAGCGCACCACCCGCAGTCGCGATCATCATGCCCAACCATAGCAGGGCCGATTGCCCGTGCGTGTAACCGCTTTGTATCAGCCGCTGATAAAAGTGCTCGCGATGCGCCTGCCACACACGCTCGCCACGAGCCAGCCGACGCAACAAGGTCAGACTCGCGTCGGCGATGAAAGGGGCAAAGACCAGCGCCGGAAACCAGGCCGGCCAGACCAGCGCATGCCAGCCGTAGTAGCCAAGCACGCCCATCGAGAAACCCGCCGGGATCGATCCCATGTCGCCCAGGAATATTTTGGCGGGATCCCAGTTGAAGTAGAGGAACCCGAGACCGGCGCCGGCAAGCGCCGCCGAAACTGTCGCGAGTTCGGCATTCGTGCCCAGGGCGGCAATGGCGTAAGTGCCGAATCCGACCACCATCATGCTGCCCGCCAGGCCGTTGGAGCCGTCCATGAAGTTGAAGAGGTTCGTGCCCCAGACGATGGCAAAGAACCAGACCAGCGTCACGGGCCACGATACCGAGGAAGGCGGCAACAGGATCAGGGCCGCGGCGACCAGGTGGACGGCCATGCGTGCGCGCGCCGACAGGGTCGTTCGATCGTCCCACCAGGACACGAGGGCCAAAAGCGCAAGGCCCATGTCGAATCGAAGCCAGTTCGGCGCCAACGATATCGAAGAGAACAGGACGACCGGCAAGATCCCCCAGCCGCCGCAGCGGGGGATCGGCGCCAGGTGCAGCGATCGGCTATTCGGCTTGTCGACGGCCAGTTTCCACGCCAACCCCGAGCGCAGCAGCAATAGAAGAATCGCCGCACAGGCAAGCGCGGCACAGATGAAATGGATCAGAACAGGCATCTTGAGTTTTGCATCAGTGCGAGTTCATGGCTTTAACGCCTGCGCCAGGCCGCGGGCAAGGCTCACCTTCGGTCTCCAGCCGAGTACGGTCGCAATATGCCCGGTATCGAGGCGCAGTGGCGTCGTGAGGCGCATCACGGATGCTTCGCGGCCGGTGATTTTTCCAGCTATCCTGAGCATGGCAGTCGGTACCGGGAGCAGGCGCGCGGGCCGCCCGAGCGCGACGCCGATGGCATGCACCAGCTCTTTCACCGACGGCGTTTCCTCGTCGGCGACGTGAAACGTCTCTCCTGGCGCGCCTGCATGTCGCAGGCAGGCGAGCACGGCATCGATGAGATTTTCCATGCCGATCAGGCTGCGCTTGGCCGTGGCGCAGCCAAGCGGCAGTGGCACACCGCGTGCCACCGCATCCGAAAGACTCCTGAAGTTGGCGCTAACGCCAGCGCCGTACACCAGCGGCAGCCGCACGATCGTGGGGTTGAACATCGGCGACTTCATGGCAAGCAAGGCCTGCTCGGCTTCAAGTTTCGAAATTCCGTACGGATCGGTGGGGCAGGGCGTATCGGATTCGCGCCACGGCCGTCCCGGCTCGACTTCTCCCAGGGCCTTGACGCTTGAGATGAAGATGAAACGCGATACGCCGCTTGCCTTGGCAGCGCGGGCCAGCCTTACGGTCGCGTCAAGGTTGGTGCTGCGGTAACGCTTGAGCGCATCCTTTGGCCCTTCGTTCATCTGGTGCACACGGGCGGCAAGGTGAACAACCGAGCGTGCGCCCTCAGGAAAGGTTGCCTCGATCTCGTCAAAATCACTGCGCACCTGTACCCATTTTGTCGATTGCGGTGCGGGCAACGCTTGCCGCGTCAGGCCAACCCAGGAAACCCCATCGACATCGAGCGCGCTTGTCAGTCTCTTTCCGATCCAGCCGTTCGCCCCGCTCACGACCACTTGCGCTAGCACGCGCGCCATCCGTGCAATCGAAAAAACTGCACCGCCGAGCGCAAGAACAAGGTGACATGGCGCAGGCCTTTTTTTGCCGCATGACCGCCGCGATGCATGATTCTGACATCCGGCACGTAGGCGAGCCTTGTGCGCCTGGATATGCGAAGGCTCAGATCGTAGTCTTCGAAGTAGAGAAAGAAGCGAGGATCGAAGCCAGCTATAGCCACGAGTGCATCGGTTCGACAGAACATGAAGCATCCGCTCACGAGGGGAGGATCAAGCACGATCGATTCCATGTCGATCTCGCTCTTCATTTCGTAGGCAGCCAGTCGCCGGTAGAAGATGCGACGCAGAAGCGCTGGCGCGAAGCCACGCAGAAACAGCACGCAAAGGGTCGGATAGCGCCGACACAGATACTGGAGTTGACCATCAGGCGAAGTCGTACGTGGCACGAGCACGCCGAATTGCGGATGCGCATCGAGCCATGCGATGGCATTCACCAGGGAATCGTCGGCCAATTCGACATCCGGATTCAATACGAGATGATAAAGGCTCCGAGCTTGGGAAATGGCGAGGTCGTGCCCGCGGCCAAATCCAATATTGCCGTGGCCCGAAATCAGACGCAAATCCTCAAAGGGCGTGAGCGCTTTCCTTGCTTCGGGATGCTCGGCGAAGTTGGGGCTTCCGGATGGATTATTGTCGATGAGCCACACCGTGGTTGGCCTGCTCGCGCGTTGTATCGCCTGATGAAGCGTTGTGAGCGTAGTGGCGAGGACGCCGATGTCAGGCTTATAGACAACGATCGATACCGAGAGGAACGGCGGATCCATAGGGTGCAGCGGGACTTCGATCGCGCATTTTAGCAAGAGCGCCGGCGAATCCGTCGCAAAGTGCCCAAGCGACGCCTCATTTCGTTGCGAATTGGACTTGTTCCTCGGCGAGCCCCATGCGCATCCAGCCTGACATTCGCTCGATCATCTCCATTGTGCGCAGCGAGCGCGGCGGTCGCTGCCCGGATTGCTCGAGCGAGGCCCCGGCAGAGAGTTTCTCGATTCTCGCGCTTGAATGGAGCAGGTTGGCGGCGTCGCGCGCACTGTAACGGGTCCGGGTTGGGGTCATGCCGGCTTTTGCGATCGCCAGTCTTAAGGCCCGGGGAGTGAATACCGTGAGATGCCTTGGGGGCTCAAGGCCGCGCCACGACTCGCGAAACTTGCGATGTCCCCAGGAAGACGCGTTCGGTGTGATCGCGACGAAATCGCCCCTGGGCTTGAGGATTCGCGCACATTCCCTTAACAGCCCGATCGGATCGATGACGTGTTCGATCACGTGCGACATGACGATCGCGTCAAAGGAGGCCGCGGGCAGCAGCGCTTGGCGCAGATCGCCAAGACGCACGTCGAGCCCCCGCGCCTTGGCAGTGGCAACCGCATCCGGGTCGAAATCGATGCCAAGCACGTTCCATCCGGCCTTCTGAAGTGCGAGCAGCTGATCGCCTGCGCCACAGCCGATTTCGAGCACGTGCCCTGACTTGCGCCAGGGCAGGTAGAAGTAGTTGTGCAGTGCGAACTCGGTACGGGTCGGCGAGAATCGCAACAGGTGGCTTGCGAGTTGCAGCGCAAGGCTCTGGCGGTGCGGATAGCCAAGGCGACGGCTGATCATCGCATCCCGGACCCGCTCGCCAAGCGTATGGGTCATCTCGAATCCGGCCTTGTGCGTGTAATACCCTTCATAAGCGAGCGCAAGGTCGTCCGGATGCGGCATCGGGTCAAGCCAGAATGCGCCGCAACGGCCACTCGTGCAGCGCTTCATATGCCAACGGCCCGGCGCCCCGTAAAGCGAATCGCGAAGGTCTGAATATTCCTCGATGCCGGTCGATCCACAGATCGGGCAGTTGCTTTGCGCAACGGTTCTCATTTCAACACTTTAAGGAATCTTTCTGAGGTGCTGGGTCCAAAGGGCGCAAGCTGCCACAGCATAGGTAGTCGCAAGCACATAGGTAAGTACTTCGGTCCAGCCCGTAGTAAGTAGTTGTGCGGACGCGAATATCGCCACGAGCGCCACGCCTTCGGCGAACGCAAGGAGCCCGCGCCCAAGTGGCGCGCCGGGAAACACGCGCTTGGTGATGACAAGCAGTGCAAGGGCATCCATCAAGGTGCGTACGGTCCAGCACCAGGCTGCGCCGGTGATGCCGAATCGCCAGGTTAGAAATGTCAATGCGGCGACGTAGAGCGGCAGTTCGATGAGGTGAAGTTTTGCCGTAGCGTCAGCACGACCTGCGGCCTGGATCGAGGCAAAGGGGATTTGCGCGACGCAGTTACCGAAAAGGCCAATGGCGAGAATTGCGCCCACCGTGGCGCTTTCGGTCGCAAATTTCTGACCCATCCAGAATTTCAGGATCGGGCCGGATGCGGCCGCCATGACAACGCAAAACGGCAGACTCACGAGGGCGCCCGCAAGGAGCGCACCTTGTGACGTCCTTCGAATATTCAGTCCGTCGGCATGAGCCCGTGCGAGTACCGGAAAGATGGTTGCAGCGATCGCGGCCGGGATGAGCAGGAGTCGCAACGCAGCCTCCTGCGGCACAAAATAATGTGCAGCAGCGGCAAGCGACACGATGCCTGCAATCATGAAGCGATCGAACGTCACCATGAACGGCCCGATCACGTTTGACACCGTGAGCCAGCCGCCCTCGCGCAGTAGCGGAAAAATGGCGGGTTTGTCAGGTGCGGGAAGGCTCGGCGGAAGACTGCGATAGGCGAGCGCGGCGTGCGCGAAAAAACCTGCCACTCGGCCCGAGGCGACTGCCGCGGCGAGGGCGGGCAGTCCGTGCGAGAACGGCAGGACAAGCAAAGGCGCGGCAAAGCTCCAGGTGCCAAAGACAATGCGCAGCAGGTTGACTTCGTCAAAACGCTGCTGCCCGTCGAGCACGCCGCGCAAAAGGCCGGTGACGACGGTGACAGGAAGCGTCGCCCACAGGATGGGCAATGCAATCGTTGCCTCAGCGAGCAGTTGCGGATCGACTTTCTGCCCAAGTAGCCAAGCCGGCTTGACTGCAACCGCGAGCAGGACACCTGCGATTGACACGAGCACAAAGGCACGCCAAGAGATGAATGACACCACCGCGCGCTCGTGGGCAAGCAGTCCGCGTCCCTGCGCAATCGCGACCCTTCTCGTGATGACCCGCGACAGGCCCAGATCGAACAGGCCGAAATAGCCGATCAGCGCCCAGGTGAGTCCGAGAAATCCCAGTCTGCTGTCGCCCACCTCCACGGCGATGCGCGGCAGGGCGCCAATCGCCACCGCCATGGGCACGACCTGACCGATCAGATTCAGGCCGAAATTTCTCGTCGATCTGCGCATCTCAGGGTGCTTCGAGCGCGTCGCGCACGACCGAGCGCAGCCCGAGCGAATATCGCGAATAGCGGCCAGTTGCGATCTCTCGCCTGATAAGGGGCAGTCGGCTAAGTCGATTTGCAGGCAGATTCGCCCGAAATGCCAGGTGCCCGCGCCAGTCGTTCAGTTCCGCAATGCGCTCCTGGGCGCGGGGCAAGGTCTGCAGTTGGCGAATCAGCAGGTCAGCGCGGATGACCTGATTGCGGTAGAAGCTGCCGCGCTTTTTGAACATGTGGCGGATCTTTGCGATGAACGAGCGCTTTTGCATGCCGATCTGATTCGACGCGTGTTGTCGATAGTCCGTCAGGGGCTCTGACAGACACATCAATCCTCCGGTCGCGGCGGCAACGATGGCAAGCCACTCATCGTGGATCCATTGGTTGGCAAAGGGTAACGCATGCGCGAGCAGCGTCCGACGAAAAGCGCACGTCGCACCAGTCACGACATTGCGCCTGACCAGGACTTCGAATGCCCGGCCAGCGTTAATCAGCGACAGTTCGTCAGCGCGCAGCTCAAGCGCATCGAGAAGTCCTACCCCAAGCGGCGATCCGGAATCGTCGATCAGGCGTGCGTCGGTGTGAACCAGGAGCAGCCCCGGATCGCGCTCGAACTCGGCTGCAATGCGTGCGACCTTGTCGCTACGCCAGACATCGTCCTGGTCGCACAGGAAAATCAGCTCGCCGGTTGTTGCCTGCGTTGCACGCGAGAAGTTTTCGGTGACGCCGACGTTTTCGGAATTGACATGGATTGCGGTGTGAATCGGAAAAGCGCCATCGTTTTCCTGCAGTGTTGCCTCTGCAATGCTTACCGTCGCGTCACTTGACGCATCGTCGAAGATGACAATTTCGTCAGGCCGGCGCTGCTGGCGCAAGATACTTTGCAGCTGCTCCCTGATGAATTTTTCACCGTTGAAGGTACAAAGTGCGACGGAGATGCGCATGGCCAAGGTTACCGGCCAGTGCTTCTTGCGTGACGCGAGCCTGAAGCGAGATGGGCGAGATGGGCGAGATGGCGTCTAGTCACGATCGATCAGATCCTCGACCCATGCCTTGGCGCGGCGCAGGCCCTCGTCAAATGGAATGCGTGGTTGCCAGTTCAATTCGGCTTTCGCTTTCTTGATGCAAAGCACGCTAGCGGGCACATCGAACGAACGCTGTTGCAGATGGCGCTTTTCGACTGTCAATCCCGTGGTGCTTGCGATCGCATCGATGACCTGGTTGATGCTCAAGCCTTGGCCCGAGCCGATATTGATCTCGCGATGCGGTCCGTCATAGGTGAGCGCGAGCAGCATTGCGTCGATGACATCCGAGATGTAGATGTAATCGCGGATCACGCCGCCATCGCCCCATACTTCAAGCGCCTCGCCTTTCAGGATTTTTCCCAGGAACACCGCAATCACGCCCTGACTCGAGACGATCGCCTGGCGTTCCCCAAACGGGTTGGAGAGCCTTAGGACCTGGTATTTCAGGCCGCGCAACGCGTGATAGAGATGAAGGTAATGCTCGATCGTCAGCTTGACGATGCCATACGAGCTAAGGGGCCGCTTGGGATGCTCCTCGGCAATCGGCAGCGTCTGCGGAATTCCGTAGATCGTGCCGCCAGACGAGAGAAAGATGACCTTCTTGACGCCGTGCAGTGACGCGGCATCGAGCATCGACAGGGTCGGCAAGAGATTTTCACGGACATCGGCAAGGGGATTTTCGTTCGACGTTTTCGGCAGGGTCGTTGAGACCAGATGAAAAACGTAGTCGCAGCCGCGCACCGCCTCTGAAACCTGAGGGGCATCGAGAAAGTCGCCCGTGATCTCTTCGAGAAAAGCAGCGTCTGCGTCGATCAACGGCAGCGGCCGCGCATCGAACGTACGCACCTTGTAGCCCGCTTTCACCAAGGCCTCGACAAGGTGAGAGCCGATAAACCCGCTTCCGCCCAGGACCAGGCATCGCTCGGCTTTGCTCGCACGCGCGCGGGACTCGCTGTCAATCACCATGAAGTTTCGTCGACATCTCTTTGCGATCGCTTTCCGTCGGGGACGTTTAGACTTTGGTCAGGGGCTTTCGCTCGCAAGTATGGCAGGAGCCCTCAGGTTGCGGTGCTCGGAGAGCACGCTCTCATACACTGCGAACACCTCTTGTGCCATGGTCTGAGTGGTCCGCGGGAAGTGCGTCAAGAGGCTCAATGCCGCAGCATCGACAGCGCCGCTTGCGAACCTGGCAAGCACGTCGGCGAGGGCAGCAGCATTGCCGCGCTCAAACGAGAAACCATTCACCCCCGGCTCTATGAACTCGGTCAGGCCCGGCACGTCCGAGACCACCACGGGCGTGTGGCTCGCCAGGGCGTTGAGCAGCACCAAGGGGCTATTTTCGTACCAGCGCGAAGGAACCACCAGCACGTCAATCGAGGACAGAACGCTGGCCATCTGCGAAGGATGGAACGTACCCATGAGCTGAACCGGCTGCCCGGCCAGTTTCGATTTGAGCATCCGAATGAACGAGCGCTTGACGTCCAGCGGCCCATAGATCCTGAGCTCGGCAAGGCCCTTTGGAAGGGTCAGAAAAGCGTCGACAAGAAGGTCCGTGCCCTTGTGCTCCGCAATCTGACCGATGAAGCCGATCTGTAGTGGCCGGCCTTTTGGGCGCACGGGCTTGGGACCACGATCGAGATCGACGCCAAACCACATGTTGTGCATCGGCCCCGCTATGCCGTTTGCGCGATAGGCTTCTTCGAGGAAGCGGGTGGGCGTGATCATCGCCGCATAGTTCTTATACAGATGGGCGAGCGTCTCTGGTCTGGTCTTGAGGTCCTGGACGACATTGTCGATCGAGCCGCCCTTGAAGTAGGGCAGTTGCACGGCCAGGTTGACGCATTGGGCGGTAAAGCGAGCGCGTTGCGGGCGGGACAGCCAGCGCAAGACGGGTCGATCGGAGCGCTCGGTCGTGGCATCTTTCAGATAGCACGCAAGACAATTGGTGCGCGGACGATTCGGACCGCTGCACAGCGCGCTATCGGCAGTCTCGAGTCTGTTGTTAAAGCAAAAGCCAAAGAAGTCGGTCAATGTTGCGATGACCGGGATGCCCTCCCGCTTGAGGACCTCAAGCAGCAGTGCGGTGTGGTTGATCAGGTGCGTGACATGGACGACGTCGGGTTGGATCTTGCGCACGATGCCTTCGAGCACCTCCGCCATCTTCGGCTGGTAGTAGGTGTCCTTGACGCGCCGGTTGGGGTAGTGGTTCTTGTCGATGCTGATGACCTGGACACTCTCGTAATCAAAGTGTGTGATCAGCGCGCTGGCCGGCGGCTCCCCTGCAAAGGTGGCGGAAACGACGACGACTTCGTGCCCCATCTCCTGGATACGGCGCGCGAGTGCCAGCGTGTAGGCTTCGGTCCCGTAGAAATGATCGGGAAAGAAACAGTGGACGAAAAAAGCGATCTTCATGCCATCGCCTTCTTGCTCAGCACGTCGGCATAGAGGCTGCGGTACTTGGCGATCATGGCCTCGATGGAGAACAGTGTCTGGACACGGGCATGGTTGGATCGGCCAATCTCAAGCCTGCGCAACCGGTCATCGAGCAGGCCGATCGCGATTTGCGCGAGTCCCTTCGTGTCACCGCGGGGTGCGACGAGACTCTTATCGTCGATGATCTCCGGGATTGCGCCGACATTGTATCCAACCACCGGTATCGACATGCTCATGGCAAACGGTGCGACCTGGCCGAAGCTTTCATTCCATACGGGTGCGACAAACACGCTCAGGCGTTTGTAGAAACCTGGCAGGTCCAGATATCTGACATCGCCAGTGAACTCGAAGGAATCATTCAGGTGCTCCTCGGCAACGCGTGCCCGGTAGGCGCCAAGGAAATGACCACCGCCGATGATCAGTGCCCGGGTATTGGGGCGCCGTTTGACGATCTCGATGAAGCACTCGATCGACTCTTCGTTGAGTTTGTCGCGGTCGAGCCGATAGACCATGCCGACGCAATCGTCGGGCACGACTTCGCCGTCCTGGCGCGAAAACAGGCTCAGGTCCGATCCCGGATAGATCACCTGCGCCAACGGGTCGGAGCCTCCGAAGACGCGATGAACGTACCGGCTGACAAATACATTGCGCGCCCCGGCTAGAGGAAACGGCTCGACCGGCGTGTTGATGTTTTGGATCACAGGTATTTTGGCCAAGGTCGCTGCCCGAAACACCGAGGCGTACCAGGCCTCGTCGATGTCGCCCCAATAGTGGACGTGGATGATGTCGGGCCGAAAGCTGGCGATCACGGCGTCCATCGCCGCGACCGGGACCGGCTCGCGCACTTCGATGACGGGCAGCAGGTCATAGGCAGCAGGAACGGGCAAAAATCCGGTCAGGACCCGTTGTTCATAGAAGTCGCCCATGTGCTCGATGAGATCGACAACGAGCCGTGATGAGCCCCCTGTCATGACATTGGCGATGGCATGGAGCACGCGCGGCCTGTTGTCGAGCTTGGCATCTGGCGTGCGCACGACATAGGCGTTGCCAGCGGCGCGTCGGTCCACCTCCGGACTTGGGCGCACGCCATCGACTCGCAAAGCATCTTTGCTGACGCTACTTCGCAAGGATCGCGGCAATAGGATTTCGGCAAACAGGCGGCAGGCCAGCATCAGTTTGGCGAAGGTCATCGGCCTGTCTTTTAATGCGCTGCTGAGTCGGAACGTGTGCGAAGCGTGAACCTCTGCGAGTTGCCGACGGGCTTCTGCGTAGCGCCGCCGCGATGCGTCGAGCTGCGCGCGCAGCACCGTCACCTGCTCGATCAAGACTTCGCGAGTCTCGTTGGTCGGGGTCATCGGTTGCGCGAGGAAATTGGCGGCAAGCCGCGGTCTGCGAGAGCGGCACTGACCCGCGCCAGGTCCATAAGCGAGCCAGTCGCGGCAAGCGGCGAGCGTTGGCGCTGGCTGATCGTTTCCATGGTCGTGGACCGTTCGCTCATCAGTCGAGCCTTTCCAGTTGCGCAAGCGGTGCAGCAGCCTGGTCCTTGGCCGCGAGGCTGGGAGCCAAACCGTGCAGTGGCCACTCGATGCCCAAGGCCGGATCGTTCCACGCAATGCTGCGTTCGAATTCGGGGTACCAGTAGTCGGTGGTCTTGTAGAGGAACTCTGCCGACTCGGAAAGCACCAGAAACCCATGGGCCAGCCCCGGCGGGATCCAAAGCTGTTTCTTGTTTTCCGCCGAGAGATGAAGGCCGATCCATTTGCCATAGGTCGGGGAGTCTCGCCGTGTATCAACGGCGACATCGAAGACCTCGCCCGAAGTCACCCGGACCAGTTTTCCCTGCGGATGGCGCAGCTGCAGATGCAGGCCGCGCAGTACGCCTTTTGCCGAGAGCGAATGATTATCCTGTACGAAGGGCGTCGATATTCCCGTGGCGGCTTCAAATTCGCGCGCGTTGTAGCTCTCAAGGAAGAATCCGCGCGAGTCGCCAAAAACCTTTGGCTCGAGAACCAGGACGCCCTCAAGGGCCGTGGCCGTAACGGTGATGGGCACGATTATCCTTCCAGCATCTGCAGCAAGTATTTGCCGTAGTTGCTCTTGGTGAGCGGCTCTGCAAGGCGCCTTACGTCTTCGGTCGAAATCCAGTTCTGCCGCCATGCGATTTCTTCGGGGCATGCGACGAGCAAGCCCTGGCGCTTTTGCAGTGCAGCGATGAAACTGGATGCCTCCAGCAGCGAATCGTGGGTGCCGGTATCAAGCCACGCCAGGCCGCGACCGAGGATCTCGACATCGAGTTCGCCAGCGTCAAGATAGGCACGGTTGACGTCGGTAATCTCGTATTCGCCACGCGCCGAAGGTTGAATCGAAGCTGCGATCTCGCAGACCTTTTCATCATAGAAATAGAGTCCGGTGACGGCATAGTTCGAACGCGGTGTGACCGGCTTTTCCTCGATCGAAATGGCGCGCTTGTCACGATCGAATTCGACCACGCCGTAGCGTTCGGGGTCATTCACGTGATACGCGAAAACCGTGGCACCGGCGGATTTGGCTTCTGCCCTGGCAAGATGCCGGTGCAAATCGTGTCCATAGAAAATGTTGTCGCCAAGAACGAGCGCCGAGGGCCTGCCGGCAACGAAGGCACTGCCAATCACGAATGCCTGGGCAAGACCATTGGGCGTCGCTTGCACTTCGTAGTGGATTTCTATGCCCCACTGGCTGCCGTCGCTTAACAGCTCCTTGAAGCGCGGCGTGTCGTGCGGCGTCGAGATGACGAGGATCTCGCGCATTCCCGCGAGCATCAGCGTCGACAAAGGGTAATAGATCATCGGCTTGTCGTAGACGGGGACAAGCTGTTTTGAAATCACCTGAGTGAGCGGATAGAGCCTTGTTCCCGAACCACCGGCAAGAATAATACCTCGTCGTTCCTGCATGTTCTGTCCTAGACAATCTGTTCGAGAATTGAATCCATGCTGTGCTGCCATGGCGGCAGCGTCAAGCCAAAGGCATCGGCTGCCTTGCGTGTACTAAGCCGCGAATTCTTCGGGCGCACGGCAGGCAGGGGATAGTCTTCGGTGGCTATGGGCATGACAGATTCAGGTTTGGTTTTGAGCGGGATCTGGTGTCGTGTCGCCCAGTCGATGATATGGCAGGCGAAGCCGTGCCAGCTTGTCGATCCTGCATTCGTGACATGGTAGAGCCCTGACGGGACTTGTTCGCCGCCCAGATAGCGCCCTATCACCTGGGCCGTGACCTCGGCCAGAAGCGCTGCCGATGTCGGCGCGCCGAACTGGTCGGCAACGATGCGAAGCACATCGCGCTCCTTCGCGAGCCGCAAGATCGTTTTCATGAAATTTGCGCCGTGCGCCCCGACGACCCAGCTGCTGCGAATGATCAGATGCTGCGGTGCAGCCCTGGTGATCAACTCCTCCCCGGCCAGCTTGGTGCGTCCGTACGCGGACAGCGGATTGGGCGCGTCCGTCTCGATGTAGGGGTCGGATTTCTTGCCGTCAAAGACATAATCCGTCGAGTAGTGGATCATCAGCGCCCCGCGCCTTGCGGCTTCCGTGGCGATCACCGAAGGCGCCGTGGCGTTGACCGCATGGGCGAGCCCTTCTTCCGTCTCGGCCCGATCGACGGCAGTGTAGGCCGATGCGTTGACAATGATATCGGGCTGACACGTTGCAATTGCGGCTTTGATCTGGTCCGGGTCCGCGACATCGCACGTGGCACGGTCAAACGCGCACAGGCGAGCGCTTGCCGCGAGGCTTTTGCGAAGCTCGAATCCCACCTGACCATTGGCGCCAAAGATCAGGATCGAGGGCGAAGTCATGCGCTAACGCTGGCTTGGGCGTGTCGATACGCCCCCGACAGGACATCGGCTAGCCAATCGGAGTGGGCCATGTACCACTGCACCGTCTTGCGCAAACCGGTCTCGAAGGTTTCAACCGGCGACCAGGCGAGCTCTTGCCCGATTCTGCTCGCGTCGATGGCGTAACGACGGTCGTGGCCCGGTCGATCCGCGACGTATGTAATGAGCGAGCTATAGGATTTGCCCGGACTCGGCTGCAGTTCTTCGAGAACATCGCAAATCGCATGCACAACGTCCAGATTGCTCTTCTCATTGTTGCCGCCAACGTTATAGCACTCACCTGGCGTACCGTTGTGCAGAACTTTCAGGACTGCGCGGCAGTGGTCTTCAACGTAGAGCCAGTCGCGCACGTTCTGGCCATCGCCATAGACCGGCAAGGGCTTGCCGTTGAGCGCATTGCTGATCATGAGCGGGATCAGTTTCTCCGGGAACTGATAAGGCCCGTAGTTGTTTGAACAATTGGTCGTGAGGGTTGGCAGGCCGTAGGTATGGTGGTAGGCGCGCACCAGATGATCGGATGCCGCCTTGGAGGCCGAGTACGGGCTATTGGGCGCGTAGGCAGTTGACTCGCTAAAGGGAGGATCTTTCGGACCCAGCGATCCGTAGACCTCGTCTGTTGACACATGCAAGAAGCGAAAGCGCTTCTGCCGTTCAGGGGCAAGGCCGCGCCAATAGCCAAGCGCTGCTTTCAGAAGCGAAAACGTGCCAAGCACGTTGGTGCGTATGAATTCATCGGGACCAAGGATAGAGCGGTCGACATGGCTTTCCGCGGCAAAATGCACGATGGCTTCTGGCTCGTGCTCCTCGAACAGGCACTCTATTGCCGACTGGTCGCAGATGTCGGTCCGCGACAGTTCGTGACGCTCGCCATCGATGCCCGAGAGATTGGCAAGATTGCCCGCGTAGGTTAGGCAATCGATATTGACCATGCGTGCCTTCTCGTGGGCCGCATGGTGACGAACAAAGTTCGAGCCGATGAATCCGGCGCCCCCGGTAACAAAAATCATGTATGGATGTGGTGGAGTGACGCGCAACGGCCCCCATATTGCCTGCCGCTGCGACGATCGGGTGAATTTACGAAACCAAAAAAGCCCTCTATTGTAACGAAAATGCTACCCGTTACAGGGCCGGTATCCCGCGAGGCGCGTGAATAATGCCGAATCGCTTTGTTACTATTTTTACGCTGACGGGCTCGCTTTCCCGAAGATCAATCGCGCAAAGCCAGCGTTCCTGGTTTTGTTCACTCGCTATGTAAGGTCGCAATCGATGCTTTCTCCCTCGCTTTTCAAGGCCTACGACATCCGCGGCGTCGTTGACGACACGCTAACCGAGGAGGCCGCCTTCCTGATTGGCCGCGCGCTCGCGAGCGCTGCCTTCGCCCGTGGCGAGACGACCTTTGTCGTCGGCCGCGACGGACGACTTTCCGGGCCGAGACTTGAGAAGGCGCTGATCGATGGGCTGCGCAAGAGCGGCGCTGACGTCATCGATCTTGGCATGGTCACGACGCCGATGGTCTATTTCGGTGTCGCCACCAAAGACACCGGCTGCGGTGTCATGGTCACGGGCAGCCACAACCCGCCTGAGTACAACGGCCTGAAGATGGTCATGTCAGGAGAGGCGCTGCATGGCGACAGCATTCTTGAGATTTACCAGCGCATCCTGTCGCAGGATTTCGTTGACGGTGAGGGCAGCTACGAGGAATTCGACATCGCGTCTGACTACATCGAACGCATCGCCCGCGACATTACGCTTGCCGTGCCTTTGCGCATCGCCATCGACTGCGGCAATGGCGTTGCCGGGCCGACAGCAACACGGCTGTTCAAGCGCCTGGGCTGCGAAGTTGTCGAGCTTTACTGCGACGTCGACGGCAGTTTTCCGAACCATCACCCTGATCCGGCAGATCCGAACAACCTGCGCGAACTGATGCGCGTCGTTCAGCAAGGAGCAAGCGAGATCGGCCTTGCATTTGATGGTGATGGCGATCGTCTTGGCGTTATCGACAAGACAGGTCGCGTGATCTATCCCGATCGCCAGCTGATTTTGTTCTCGCAGGACATGCTCAAGCGCAACCCGGGTGCTTCGGTGATCTTTGACGTCAAGTGCAGCCGCACGCTGGCACGGGCCATCGAAGACGCCGGCGGCACGGCGCTGATGTGGAAGACGGGCCATTCGCTGATCAAGGCGAAATTGCGCGAAACCGGCGCACCGCTTGCCGGCGAAATGAGTGGCCACATGTTCTTCAAGGAGCGCTGGTACGGCTTTGACGATGGCTTGTACGCGGGTGCGCGCCTGCTTGAGATCCTCGCTCGCGAGAAGTCACTTGGGCGCACACCGAGCAGTGTCCTCGAGGCGCTGCCTGACTCGGAGACGACGCCCGAACTGCACGTGCAACTCAAGGAGGGCGAAAACCACGATGTCATCGATCGCCTGCAGCGTGGTGCCAAGGACCTTTTTGCCAATGCCAACGCTAAGCGCATCCACCTCGTTGACGGCGTGCGCGTGGATTACCTCGACGGCTTTGGGCTTGCCCGGGCGTCCAATACCACGCCTGTCATCGTGCTGCGTTTTGAAGGTGACGATCGCGCCGCGCTTATCCGCATCCAGGAGGATTTCAGGCGTGTTCTGACCCAGGTTGAGCCGAGCATCAAGCTGCCCTATTGAGCCCTGGCACAGGCCTGGGTGAAAAAAAGTCGTGACTCAAGCGCTGGACTCAAGCGATGGACTCAAGCGCTGGACTCAAGCTGCCCTGTAGTAGTCCTGGTACCAGCTGGCAAAGCGCCTTAGGCCATCTTCTAGCGAGGTCTGCGGAATGAAGCCGAACTGCTCTTGCAGCAACGACACGTCGGCAAAGGTTTCGGCAACGTCGCCGGGCTGCATCGGCAGGAAGACCTTGTCGGCCTTTTTGCCAAGAATGGTCTCAAGCATCTCGATGTACTCAAGCAGATTCACCGCCCCCTGATTGCCGATGTTATAGATCCGATACGGCGCGGAACTCGTCGCCGGGTCGGGATTGAGTGCATCGTAGGAGGGCGATGGCGTCGCTGGCGTATCGATCACGCGCAGCACGCCTTCGACGATATCGTCGATGTAGGTGAAGTCGCGGGCCATGGCGCCGTGGTTGAAGATTTCGATCGTTCGCCCCGCTAGAATCGCGCTGGCAAAAAGCATCGGCGACATGTCGGGCCGGCCCCAGGGGCCATAAACGGTGAAAAATCTCAGCCCGGTCGTGGGCAGACCGAAGACGTGGCTGTAGGCGTGCGCCATCAGCTCATTCGATTTCTTGGTGGCGGCATAAAAGCTCACCGGGTGATCGACCGCGTCGTGTTCGGAAAACGGCAGCTTGCGGTTTGCACCGTAGACGCTTGACGTACTGGCATAGACAAGGTGCGACACGCCAAAGAGGCGACAACCTTCGAGGACGTTGGTAAAGCCGATCAGATTGGTGTGGGCATAAATCAGCGGATTCTTCAGCGAGTAGCGCACGCCTGCCTGGGCTGCGAGGTGCAGGCAAGCGTCAAAGCGCTCCTTCTCGAAGAGGGCGAGGATCGCTTCGGTGTCGATCACGTCCATCGCCTTGAAGCGGAAATTTTCGCTCTCAAGAAAGGCAAGACGGGCCTGTTTTAGCGTGACATCGTAGTAATCGTTGAGATTGTCGATGCCAACAACAGTGTCGCCGCGCTCGGCAAGCCGCTTGGCTGCAAATGCGCCGATAAATCCGGCAGCCCCGGTAACCAGTACCTTCAAGAGTGTTCCCGATGCAAGGCGAAGAGCTTTGCGTATTTGATGAAGCTGTTAAAGCAGCCGATGCTAATGTGCACAAGCCCGGGGATGCCATCCAGAAAGCCGAGTCGCAGCAGGTAGAACTTGATGAAACGCAGGGCGGGCGAGAAGAGCATGCGCAGATGCGACGGGGTCTTGCCGGCACGATACAGCGCCTCGGCCTGCAGCGAGGTATAACGATTTTGCTTGTCGAGATAAACGCTAAGGATGTCCGCCGAGTGGTGCAAGAGCCCGTCGCGGCTCGAAATGCGCCCGACGGCTGCCGAAGAAATCACTTTTTCGTGCACGGCGTCGTCACTCCATGCGGCGTATCTGCGATCGAAAAGGCGCAGGCTCCAGTCCGGAAACCCCTCGCCGTGGCGCAGGTAACTGCCCATGAAGAAATTCGATCGTGGCATCTCATAGGCCGAAAACCTCGGATCAGTCAGGGTCGCCTCGATGGCCACGCGCAGATCTTCGCTGACGCGCTCGTCGGCATCGACGCAAAGGACCCAGTCGTGGCTTGCCGCATCGACGGCGAAGCGCTTTTGTGCCCCGAAGCCGCGCCAGGCTGAGGCAATCACCCGGGCGTGGAATCGATGGGCAATCGCCACCGTGGCATCCGAACTGTTGGCATCCACGACGACGATTTCATCCGCAAATGCGAGTGACGCGAGACACGAATCGAGCTGGTCGGCGGCATTGAAGGTGATGAGTACCGCAGAGAAGGGGCGTTTCGCCATTCCGTCGTTTAAAATGCTCGTTCGGCATGCGTAAACCAAAATTGTACGCGAGGAACCCTGTCCATCATTGCGCCTGCGAAGTTTCGACTTCTTATCGTCAAGACCAGTTCGCTGGGCGATGTCATCCACAATCTGCCGATCCTGGCCGATCTGGCCGCGGCGCGTCCAGAAATCGGCGTTGACTGGCTGGTCGAGGAGGCCTACGCCGATCTGCTTCGAATGCATGCCGGACTGACCCGCGTCATCGCCGTTGCGCAGCGCCGCTGGCGTAGCGAAGAACGTCAGCGTGCCAAGGCAGAGCGGCAGCAATTTCTTGCGCTCCTGCGCGAAGAGGCTTATCACGCGGTGCTCGATACCCAAGGCCTTGTGAAGAGCGCCCTGCTCGCGCGCAATGCGCGCCTGACCGAGGATGGCATTCGCATCGGACCGTCCCTGCTCTCGGCCCGTGAGCCGCTTGCACGCCTCTTCTATGACCAGGGCATTGCGATTCCCAGGCATCAGCATGCGGTCGAGCGGCTGCGATCGCTTGCGGCGCGTGCGTTTGGCTATCGCGTCGTGGGGCCTCCGCATTTTGACCTTTCTGTCCCCGATAAACACTTTCCGTGGCTGAGCCGAAAGCGCTATGTCGTCTTGCTGCACGGCACCGCGCGCGCCGAGAAGCGCTGGCCTTTGGAGGACTTTCGCGAGCTGGTGCGCGGCCTGCCCGACGATGTCGATGTCGTCGTGCCGCATGGCAGCGCCACCGAGGAAGACGATGCGCGCCGCATTGCGAGCGACAGTGCGCGCACGCGCGTTGCTCCGCGCATGCCGCTGACCGACATGGCTGCGCTCTTGAGGCAGGCGGCGCTGGTGGTTGGAGTCGATACTGGCCTCACCCACCTTGCAGCCGCACTTGCTACGCCAACCGTTGCGCTGTTTGGTGCAACGCCCAAGTGGCGCTATGCGCCGTACTGGGGTCAGCACACGGTCAGCCTGGGTGAGTCCGGACACCCTCAGGTCGCAGAAGTAGGAAAGGTCGCGACCGCGTTTTTGTCAGGGAGCGCGCTTCGTGCCTGAGCAAGCCGCGCGCGCCTGCTATCGCGTGCTGCTGTGGATCGCCATGCCCTGGCTGCTGTTGCATCTGTTCCTGCGGGGCCGCCGCCAGCCCGAGTACCGCCGCCATATCGGTGAGCGTTTCGGTGCCTATGCGCCAAGAAATGACCCGCGTCCCGTGCTTTGGATCCATGCCGTATCAGTGGGCGAGACGCACGCCGCTTCTCCCTTGATTGCTGCATTGACAGCGGTCCATCCCGAATTTCGCGTGCTGGTTTCGCACATGACGCCAACCGGCCGCGCCGTTACGCTTCCCCATGACGCTGACATCGAAAGGGTCTACCTGCCTTACGATTATCCCCATGCGGTCAGGCGGTTTCTGAGCGCGTATCGCCCATCTCTCGGAATCTTCATGGAAACCGAGGTTTGGCCGAACCTCGTTTTTGAGTGCGCAAGGCAAGGCGTGCCCCTGGCGCTGGCCAACGGTCGATTGTCGCAGCGCTCGCTCTTGCGCGGCATGCGCTGGCAATCGCTGATCGCCGCGGCGCTCGCCCGGGTGCGCGTGGTCCTCGTGCAAAGTCCGGACGATGCAAGGCGCCTGAAGCAACTTGCCGGCATCGACGCCTTGGTGCTTGGCAATCTCAAGTTCGATCTCGAGGTGCCCGGAAATCAGATCGCGCTTGCAGGACGCTTTCGGGCCATGTGGCCGCAACGCAAGGTTCTGCTTTGCGCGAGCACGCGTGAGGGCGAGGAAACGCTGATCCTCGATGCCTTCGGCCAAGCCCGGGTGCCGGCCCAGGTGTTGCTGGTTCTCGTGCCACGCCATCCGCAACGCTTCGATGAGATCGAGCGCCTTGTTCTCGCGCGGGGCATGACCGTCAAGCGACGCAGCGCCATGGAGGCGATCGGCGCTGACTGCCAGGTGGTGCTTGGCGATTCGATGGGAGAAATGTTCGCCTACTACGCCAGTGCGGATGTGGCCTACATCGGTGGCGGATTGCTGCCTTTTGGCACGCACAACCTGATTGAAGCTTGCGCCATCGGCTGTCCGGTGCTGCTCGGTCCGCACACCTTCAATTTTGCCGAGGCCGCGCGCAACGCGATCGAGGCGGGCGGGGCATTGCGCGTGGCTGATGCCGGCGAACTGGTCAGACGCGCGCTCGACCTTCTTGAGGACGCCAAGGCACGGCAGGCCATGAGCGAGGCCGGCCTTGGCTTTGCCAGGGCGCATCGCGGCGCGACCGCAAAAACCGTGGCGGCGCTCGCGCCGCTTTTCGTCAGTGCTGCAAGAGCACGTTGATTGCGACCAGATCGGATTCCTGCAGGGTTCCCGCGGCAGCTTTCAGCTTGAGTCCGTTCATGAGCGTGTCGTAGCGCGCCTTGGCGAGATCGCGTTCGGTCGAATACAGCTGTTGCTGGGCGTTAAGCACGTCGATGTTGATGCGGATGCCGACCTGGTAGCCGAGCTTGTTGGACTCAAGCGAGGTCTTGCTCGAGACCTCGGCGGCTTCGAGCGCCTTGACCTGGGCGAGACCGCTTGTGACTCCGACGAAGGCCTGGCGCGCAAGCTGCGCGGCGCTGCGGCGAGCAGCCTCGAGGTCGCTGTCGGCCTTGTCAGACAGCGCCAGCGCCTCAGTGATCTTGCTGCTGTTGTAGCCGCCAGTGAAAATCGGAACGGAGAGCTGGATTCCGACCGAATTGGTGGCGTCGCTGCCAAGCTCTGGCGGCAGGATTGACGTGGGCGCGCGCTGAAACTGACGCTGCGCGACGACATCAAGCGTGGGATAGCGAGCCGCCCGCGCAATCTCGATTTGTCGCTTGGCGACTTCGAGGTTGGCCTGGGATTGTGCGACCGAGGGGTTCGAGACCTGCGAGCTCTCGACCCACGTGTCGACCTTGGCAGGATCAGGCAGTGTCATGCGTGCGCCAGGCACAAGCGGCGCCAGCCCCTCGGGCGCGTGGCCGATGATCTGTTGCAGCGCGCCTTCCTTGACGACGAGATCGCTTTCTGCTGCGATTTCCTGCGACACGGCGAGGTCATATCGGGCCTCGGCCTCGTTGGTGTCGGTGATTGTCGCAGTGCCCACGTCGAAGTTGCGCTTGGCCGATTCGAGCTGCTCGGAAATCGCCTGCTTCTGGGCGTTGAGGAAGTCGATCGTGTCGTGCGCATTGAGGACGTCGAAATAGGCTTGTGACAGCCGCAAGATGAGGTCTTGCTGGGCCTGCGCAAATTGCGCCTCGGCGAGCACGACCAGCAGCTTGTCCTGCTGGTACTGCTCGAAGTTGGCCCAGCGAAAAAGGGGCTGGGTCAGGGTCAGCGTGAAGGACCGCCCCGGATACCTGAGGAAAGCCGTCGGATACGGGGCTTCGACGACCACCTGTTCCGAATAGGTCTCGTTGGCCGAAAACGTGATCTGCGGCAGCAGCAGCGAGCGCCCCTGCGGGATTTTTTCCTCGCTTGCCAGAAGATTCTGGCGCGCCGAAGCGAAGACCGGATCGTTGCTCGCAGCATCGCGGTAAAAGGCGATCAAGTCCGCTGCACTCGCGCTTTTCGCGCAGACGAGGAGCACAACGCAAAAGAGCGTCCTGGGAATTGCAGTCATGTGAGGTCGTTTCATCGCGAAAGAATGCGCAGGGTGGCCTAGTAACGTTTGATGGCTGGATCGATCGCCGCGGACCACATGTCGATGCCGCCGGTGAGGTTGAAGACCGCGGCCACGCCCTGGTTTTCAAGAAACAGCGCGACTTGCATGCTGCGCGCGCCGTGGTGGCACACGCAGACCACGGGGCGACCATCATCGATTTCTTGAAGTGCAGCGGGAACCTGGTTCATCGGCACGTGCATGGCATCGGGAAATTTCGCGAGATCAACCTCCCAGGCC
>Ga0116229_10002906_pt1 | contig 28006 bp, 21 predicted proteins | sample S1TSphgellanicum_3_FD_87313 | JGI IMG/M metagenome (GOLD analysis project Ga0116229, IMG submission 87313) | Host-associated microbial communities from peat moss isolated from Minnesota, USA - S1T2_Fc - Sphagnum magellanicum MG | ecosystem: Host-associated > Plants > Peat moss > Unclassified...
AATCTTTCATCAACACCCCTTCAACTGCTTTAAGAATTTTTAACATCCTTGCTACTTTCTAAATACCATAACAAGACTAATGTTGTGTTGAACACCGTAAATTTTGGTGTCTACTTCTACCCCTAACCCTCTAGAGATTTCTCGCCCCTAATTATGCAACAAAGTTTCTAAAACTACGGCTATTAGCCTTTGTTGAAGAAAAGAACTAATCCAACTCCTTAATCACCAATAACGCATTTCGGAAAAGAAAATAACCCCCTTCACACCATGCACATTCATCACCCTATGAAGTCGCTAAAAGCCCTTAATAACTTCACCCCATTCAAATAACCTTGATGTAACTGTTAAAAACTGAGACTACCGCACATGGTTGTGTCGGTATGGCTCACAAACTAGGTAATGATTTGCAAAATGCATGGATGATGTTTGATCACATAAAGCATGTTCAAGGATGGACAACCATCGCCTATCACGTTTATGACCTAGTCTATTGTAAGGTTGTGACGATTACAGTCTGTAACATGCAATCTGAGGACATAGAAGTTCAATGCATTTTATGGAAGAAGTTGAACATAGTTGTTAAAAAAAAAGGGTTAGGTATGCTCGTTTTCAAGGGGTTCATGATGGATGGTGCACAAGTAAATTGGAATGTTATTCACATTGTTGATGGGATTGGAGATCTTATAGTCAAGATGGTTGACAAAAAACGGACCTGCTTTTTCCATTGGATTTAGGTTTTGGACATACACATTAAGTAGCTAATCGCATTAGAGTTCCATGATCGACATAACACCCTATGTTATGAGTACAAAAAAACCACATCCTTCGAAAAAGTTAACCTTTGATATGTTACCATTCGGTCTTGGTGGTACTCATCTGGAGCTGTAAGCGAGGGTGCCATTCATGGGCTCCATAATTGGTTCAGCTTCTAGCACTTTCGTGTGCAACAATGGGGAGGCTTCATGTTAGCTGTAAGTTCTTCCAAATTACTATGTTCAAAATTTATTTTCCATTTGTCCTTCCTAAATTCTAATTTATTCCTTTTACCATGCTTGTAGAAATTATCTTTGGATGAGCAAGCTGGTATGCCAACTTCTAACTTATTTGAAACAATCCATAACATTTGGCTCCAAGAATTTGGCAATAGGGGTAATTGCCTCTTTGTTGTAATGTCTAACAATTACATGCGAACATTCAAGAAATCTTCATTGTATTATGCCTTCTTATAGCTAATGGACATGGGGGAGACTAGTGGTCTTGATCCTGTTATCACCCACAATGGTGTGGAGGTCCTTGAATGCCTTTGTGGGGACGGCATTTGGCGAATTGAATGTTGTCCCCTGAAATCAAATAGTCATTGCTCAACATTAAAAAAAGATACTACAGTATTACAAAACCAAAATCATTTCAAAACAAACAAATCGTGGTATTCCTACTTTGTATTATGTTGGTTATTGATCTACAACTAAAGGTGTATCAATTGAACTACATAAATTTTGGTTTTGTCATGATGACCTTATGCATTATGTGGGAGGGACAAGCATGAAATATGCATTCGATAAGCCAACCTTGCCTTCCTTATGGCATGTGCAAGCAGGGATATATCTCACTCAAATTGAGGTGGTGCCATTAAAAGAGGCTAGTTTCTTACCCTTGGAAAAGCCAAGATGTCCTCTTTGTTAATCAAGTTGGAGACGATAATTCTGCACCCTTGAACTAACCTTTTACATGTGCCCCTCTAAATCTTTTTGGTGATGGTCCTTCTGCCCATGTCTATAAACCATTGGATCCATATGTTTGGCCCAAAACAAGGAATGCGAAGAAGATTCATCATCCTAGCACGTTCAAACTATCCATTATGCAAGAAAACAAATGGGAGGTGGGACGAACTTTTGAAGCCACATTATTAATTCCTTCAAACATTCCTCCTTCAAGATATGGATGGATTTACCGCCTCCTTTCACGATCGCCAAAAATCATAAGTAATATGAAGTAATGATTAGTGATTACCCAACTTGCAGTTGCGTGGATTTTTCTTCCATGACGTTTGGGTCCCTTAACAAGTGAGGGCCGTGGGTGCCATGTAAGCACTTGTATTACATTTTGCAATATGCCATGTACTTTGGGATCATAAAACCATTCATCCACTATCCATCCTGGAGCTGGAATGAAGTTCATAGATTATTAGATCATGCAAAAATCCTAGATGTAAATTAAGTTGCAATGTCATTAGATAGTTGTAAAATAGGATTGATATGGAATCTGTTCTATTGGAATGCATTTTGTTGCAGAAATAAAAATATTTTTCAGCATGATGTGTGTAGTGTATTCATTAATTTTTCAAGCATTTTCCCATTCCATATTATGTGGACATCCTACCTTTGACTTATTATGTGACTTAACCTAATTTACACAAGTTATTGTTTCACCTTTTTGCATTGAAATGTAGCTCCTTCGTGTTTCACCTTTGACACCTTTTTTTGTAGATGAAATTGGACAAGGAAATTATGTGAGTCCAATGATTTCCATTCATCATAACTGTTTTGAAATTACTTTCATCCATACATTTAATTAGCCAAAAGTTTCATCCAAACAATTCGTCTACTTCCAATTATCATCCAAAAGTTCATTTGTGATTCATGTTCATCCAAATATTTCATGTTTTTTGTAATTGTCATCCATGTACATGTGGTTTTCATCCAGCATAACTTTTTTGGAATTAATTTCATCCATACATTTCAACATGATGAATTTTTCCTCCAAAAAATTCATTGATGTTCAACTTTCATCCAAACATTTCATCCATTTTCCGACTTTCATCCATGTACATGTGGAAAAATATTTTCCATGTCATTCCTATGTGGCATAAGGATATTTTAAGAATATTATGTCCCCATCATCAAAATATTCCAAATATATTCGTTCCTATTCACAGGCTCATGTTCAGATACTCATGTTCATGTGCTCGCTTCCCAACATCGTTGAAGTTGGTCAAAGTCTTGAACAAATTTAGTGTGGCTCGCATTGTAACTCAACACATTTCAAACACCAACCGTTGGGTCTACGGATTGCCCCACCCCCTCCTCAATCTTATGGGATGTGAAAAATTCATGGGAGTTGCAAAGAAACCACCTTGCAATGGAAAATAGCCATGTTTTCTTCATTCGTATCCTTCAATATCTCCTCATCATTTGAAGTGGAAATGAAATGATCACTATTAAAAGAAGAAGCATCATTCTCACTTGAAGAAGACATCTCTAGTTTCAAATGAAAATGAGAAGAGAAATGTTTAGAATGAACTCCTCCTTATATTGCCCTCATGAAAACCTAAGCTACACCTTATAATCTTACATTGTCCCTAGTCTACACCAAAGTCCATTCCATTTTTCTTCATCATTCTACATACACATAAAACATAACCTTAAAACTACATTGTTAAGCTTAGTTTCATCATTAGCTTGCATCTATGGTGTTGCCCACCATAAATCCTACCTTGAAAATGTTATTCATAACTAGTGCCTTAATCTCAGAACAACCCTTCCAAGCTTTTTAAAATCACCCTTCAAAATCTACAAAACCAAACCCCAAGGAATAAACACTTAACCCTACAACCCATAGCTTTAAATGGTATAGATTACTAAGCCCCCATAGGCTTAATCATAGCCCCATAGCCTTAACCACCCTTGCCCCTTATAGCCCTATCTCCCATGGAATTAACTACCATAACATTAACCCTCATATCAATATATATAACCATAATCCTTAGGCCCTCATGACCCTAGGCCCCATATGTCCAAAGCAACTAAACCTTTAAAACCTTATAAATCAAACCCTAAAATGCCAAATAGCCAATAGCCCACAACCAATACCCAATAACCATAGCCAATTTACAATGGCCAATAGCCAATGGGTTTAAAACATAGCCATGGACAATGGGCAATAGCCAATTGGTCATAACTTATAGCCATACCCACAATAGCCTTAGTGTGAATATCAATAGCCAACACCAATAATCAAAGGACAATGGGCAATAGCCAATGGGTTACAAGCATAGACATGGAAAATGGGCAATAGCCAAAATGGGTTATAACCATAGCCACATTTTTTAGTGTAAATATCAATAGCCAATGACCAATAGCCATGGCCAAGGCCAAAGACCAATAGCCAATCATCGATGGCTAAAATAGCCATTGGCATAGGCAATAGTCACATAGCCCCATAGTGCCCTAACCCCTAGCTCCCCAGCCCTAGCCGCCGTAGCAGAAGGTAACCGTGGGCAGCCCATGGGTGAAAAAAAAACCCTGTGTGGTCAATTTGAGGAACCCATCCTGGGTTTTCTCAGTTTGGACCCCTGCTGGACCCCTATCCGCTTACTTTACAGACAACACTAAATAAGGGATGAGGGGTCAGAGAGGGGGTGAAAGTGAGGCCCAACTGGGTACGACTTTACGAATAACTTTATTACACGCTCCCCAAGATTGAAGAAATGACTTCTTGATTGATCTGTTATAATTATTGGTTCATGTCCATGGATTAAAATAGTTTCTCATCTTACATTGTCTCATTTTTCATGTTTGTGGGTGAGGATGCAGGAACAATTAATACGTTAGGTCTGTTAGATTTGATAAACAGTGCTAAAGACTCAAATAAGGGGTATGGATGGAATTATTCTGAAAAACTTGAACTTGTGTTCAAGAGTTGTTTTCTGTGGTTCCGGTTCTAACAAAAGGCTAGTTTCAAATCTTTTGCTAGTTCCTCCAAAAAGGTGTTGGTTTGGATTCAAGTCACAAGAACTTGAACCCCTAAGATTTAACCCTGCAAACCTTGGAACCAGCCAACATTATGGAAAACTACTTGCACTGAACCATTGTTATTGTGTTCTCCATCAGAGATAGAGAGTTTATAGTTTGGTTCTATGTCTACTTGGGATTGTTGTACACCAAACTTCATCTCATCTTTGTGGGGATTAACTAAACTCCATTCTCAGCAATTGTCTGTTCATTGGTGTATGTGTTGTGCTAACCAAAACCCTGAACTAGGTGCCCAGTGTTTGGATTAGCAATATCTTCAAAAACCATCGTTTCACAGGGTGATAAATTATTTTGGGTTGCTGTTGCTACAAGACATCTTGTGATTAGATTAATGGACAACATATCTTCTGTCTTGTATTTGCAGTATTTCCCATCTGTGAGTGCCTTATAAATGGCCAAATTTCTTTGTGCATGGCATCTGCAATTTCCTCCTCGTTTTTGCAGATTGGTGTTTCTTTGCACTTCATGAGTGATTCAGCGAGAAACTTTGCACACCAACCAAAAGAGACACCATTTTTAAGCCACCCAAAAAAGAAATAAAAAACTCTCCAATAATTAAAGGCTGCCATGGGTGCACCCAATTCAACTCCCCATAAGCCAAAATGGTATACAATTGTTGGAGTTGAGTTGAGACTTGAGACACCAACATTTGTATTTCCTGAGTTAATCTACTAGGAAACAGACAACATAACAACGAAGAACAGGAATTAAATTCAAAATGCCACATCAGGTCACAAAATTCACCTCTCATTATTAGGCATTATTAGGCACAAGAGACAACATGGGGGTTGCCAATAATGAAGTTGGGACCATGGCCCAAAAATTACTGGTAAAACCAAGGCAGATATTGTAAAGAAAACTAAACAAAAGAAAAGGGTTTTAGCCAATAATGAACACACCTGTGACCTAAGCTCAGATGCTCAGATCGAAGCAATTCAAACTTAAAGACAAAGATAGAAAAAAAGAACAATAAGATGAGATATTACAAATGGGCAGTTCGAAAACTTACTTCCAATTTTCCAACCTGACCCAGACCATCAACTTATTAAACAAAACTGACAGCCTCAATCTTAACTTTAATCCCTGAATGCCTGATAAGCCAAAAATGGATCTTTTTAAAAAATTAAATTGATGGGGCAAGCAAAATAATAATATATTATGTTTGTGCCATGTGGAGTGTGTTCATAGGCTCTTAATGGTAGGAGGTGAGGGTCTACTACTAGGCAATATGGAGCCACTCAAGTGAAGGTCAATTTCAGCATGGGCACCAGTTGCAGGAGGTAGGTGGACAGCACTTGGTTAATCCATCTGCAATTGGTTGTTTTCAGTCAAAACATTTTTTAAACCTTCGAAGTGTAACCAATTACACTGTGATCACTTCCAAAAGGTGCCAACAGTTTAGGGTTAAAAACAACATCCATGTTAAGTTTTCCACATGTGATTCAAAGAGGTAGAATTAGAATCACTACTTTTGTCTAGGTAGCAACTTTGTTGATCATCTTGTCAGGTTATGCATCTGAGATTGTGTCAATGATTATAGGGTAGAAACATCCATCATTGAACACCCACATGTGAGCAAACACCCAAAGAGTTCAAAAGACAACTTGTTAATAGTTAGGCATGTTAGCAAACAATGCTTAGTTGCTAATTGTTCAATGATATCTTAAAATCAAACAATTGGTTCTTAAAACTTGTGGTTGGGATTTTTGAACGTTTCACTCAAATATGTCATTTTTGTGTTTGTTAAGGGGCAATCATTCCTCAAAGTCAAAAATATTGATTGTTAGGCATTAGCACCATGTGTTTGGTTATAATTGGGTTTGTAATTTTTTAAAAGAAAAATATTATAACTATAAAAACAATTGAAGATAATTGTTTGGAATAAAGTTAACATCATTTGGTAATAGGATGGATATTGTTTATGTGTGAAGTTTAGCATGTTTAGTCATAGAATGTGGAAAATTTAACCATTGATGTGAAAAAACTTAGAAAAATTAGTTATTAGAAAAATGTTTCAATTTCATAACCGTGATTTTCAAAAAGTCAATTTTAAAAAAAAAATGTAACTATGATTCTCAAAAATTAAAAAATACAATTATGATACATACCACCTTGGCATTCAAAGAAAAAAAAATTTAATCAAATAACCTTCTATAGAATTATATTGGTTCTTTGTTGGTTTTGTCATGAACCATGGGCTCTTCAAGGGTCATAATAATCAAAATCAAAGGTTTTAATTTGATTAAAAAAATTCAAAAACCCCGAAATTAGAGTTTATTTGATTTTTAATTTACTTAAAAAAATCAAAACAAGATATTCTTTCATTCTAAAGCTATCATAAAAACCAAAACTAGAAATTATTAATAAAACTAAACAATCACCCAACAATACTACATACCCACCATGAATTCATGCAAAACAAAAAAAAATGCCCAACAATTCAAAGTCAATTCAAAGTCACAAAGCAAGAAATGAGGCTATTCAAAACCACAATAAATTAGTTGTGAAAAAACTACATGTGGTTGCTTTGAAATTACAAGAAACCAACAAATTGCTCATAAGCTAAACAACCCAATACGGGACTATTTGCCCATAGACATAGAATAGCCAACTCCATCAATTGCAAAATAGCCAACGCATATGATGCATGTTACCTAGCAAATTACTACTAAATGTTTGGAGTTCTATTTGATCACTTGATTTTGCACATGATGATGTTGCTTGTCACATAACGCTTTTCAAATTAACAGAACTCCATGACATAAGTTCAAGTTTATTCATAATGGAACTTCCATTTTGCTATATTGAAATTGAATGCTATTACCTATTGTCACATACATTAAGCAATAGAAGAAATTTTTAGAAAGATCCAAAGTTTTAAAAATATATAATACATGAAAAAAAAAATTAGAAGATTTACACTACACCAAAAGGTAACATCTATGATTTTATTCATGACTTGAAACTTTTGTGATATATGTTTTAACAACTAGATGATTAAATAATCGATTCAAATGTGTCATTTATGTCATCGAATCACAAACATGATTATAATTGTTTGTGTTATTTTATACCATTTCCATGATTGTAATCATGGATGATCACAATTTCAAAAAATAATGTGATCATGGCCATTGAATTTTATAATGTTAAATCAAATAATAACCATGAAATATGGATTCCATGACTGAAATTTAATTTTTTAAATATAAATTTTAAATTTTAAAAATTAATTTCTAAATGTCATGTGGGATTGGTGAAAACACATTATGGGTGACTACATAATTCTATCACACTTTAATTATCGGCCATCAAAAAAACATTAAATGAATAAAATGTGAAAATGACTCAACAAAATAATATAATATATGAAGTGATCACATCATATTAATCTCAAGCATCAATTTTGAATTACCATAACATCTTGGGTTTTTGAAATGTTAAAAACCTACATCACAATCTGTATCATATGATTAATGGACTCAACATATTTACTAAAATGCTTAGTTGAATGATTTTTTTTGACATGGAAAGTAGGGTGATGCCATTGATATAAAGGAAAACAATTTTAGAAGATTTTGAAAACCATAAATTGAGATACATGATGAAATATGAAATTTTTATAAAATCTTTTATTCATTTTAATTAATCATTCAACTTTTTATTTTTAAAATGTAATTATCTATCATTGATAAAAAATTTAAAATTAAAAAAAATCATTTAGCCTTGCCATATGACTTGTGCAATATAATGTATTATGTTATAGTGTACATGGACTTTTATTTTAACATTAGTATGGACTCCACATATGCTGAAAAGTATTACACCCTAGTGTGCTTTCACATGGTAACATGAACTAAATTCAAAAATTTATTAACCACTTACGGGTTGCCATGTGACAACCAAGGCCTATGAAACCTAACCTAGGAGCTTAATCTAGGGCACCTAGTTTAATATGAACAACATTAGTAGGTGAACATGCCCAAATGAACAAGGAATCTTTTGATAATATTTCATGCCATGTGAGGGTATATTCTTGATATATTCCAATGCCACGTGGATGGAAACTCTACAACATGACAAAATATTCCATGATGTGGCATGGAATATTTTGCCAAATGTATAATGGATTGGAATGGGATTTTGTGAATGAAGTACATGAAGGTTAAACTCATGAATTAACTCAAAATGTAAATTCATCTAGCATATTCAAAAGAGTCCTTTGCAATTTGCATTTTTGGCCCATCGAAATTTGAGTGGTCCTATAGTGATCCATTAAAGAATTTTATGAATTTCCTTTGCATCCACTAGGTCCAAATTCTTGTGGTGTGGTAATCAACATGGTGACATTGTTGTGTGTTTTTTCCTAGTGTGTTGCCATTGATTTAGGTTGATGTTGAATATAATCAATCAAAGGACCTATGGATGTGTTTGGTTTTGTAATAATAAAATTCAAAATTGCTTCAAACTAAAAATTGATAATTACACCTCAATTTCTTCTTATGAATATGATAGCATTATTGAAGTTGAATCCATGGGACGCAAAGTTTAGGGTAGTAAAGTTTGCAAATGGTAAATAATTGCAATTCACGCTCTATGCATGATGGAACACCATTTTCTTCTTCGAATGGCAATTGAATTGAAAGCGGCAACATTTCCAATGTTGATTGTGAATTTTGCTTCTCTTGTTTGAAAGTTGTTTTGCATGTTTGTTTTTTGTTTTTTAGAACACTTCAACAATCTCTTAATAGCACTATCAAATTCACTATTCATGTTTGTTGGAAAAATAAGGAGATTTTTTTTTTAAAATCATATAAATCACTTTCTTGAAAATAACAATTGTAACCAGTTAGAAATGATGGCGTCATAACTCATTGGATTAGGGTATAACTATTATGAAAGGAATGAACTATTGTAATTTTTTTTAAAAATGACATAGTGAATATCACAAATGTATTATTTATAATTGTAATTAGAGAAATAATGGTAAACTCATAATTATAGCAAATTTGCAGTCTATCCACCTAGATTAGGTTAACCAACACAATAGGTACAACTTGGTAGGAAAATAATGAGCCATATACTCATAATATTGATACATCTTATTGATATTGACTAAAATAGGGTTCATGTCAAATTTATCAATGATAACGATAATAGTTGTATTAGTCAATAAACAATATCCAATAAGGTCCAAACCATATGTGTTTAAATTTATCAATATGTGTTTTTGTCACCTTTGGAAACCATAGAACAAAGTTTCCAAATTTAAATTGTTTCTATTAGAACCAAAAAAATCAATTCCATTGAATTATATACGACATATCTTGTATTACTTAGCGATTGTCTTGAAGATGTTCAAGTTAAAAAAATTTGCTAGATAAAATTCAAATTAAAGTTGAGTTAGTCCAAACTGTGTAGGCAAAAAATACTCCATTGGTAATAATGGATGTAATCCATACAGCAATTGAAATGATGTATGACCAATCACAACTTTATATGTTGTCCAATAAGAAATTAGAATGGTGGGTAAATGTTCATCCCAATTTTATCACTTTTCATTGACCAATTTAGTTAATAAAATATTGATCACCTTGTTGGTTGACTTTACATGTCCATTACCCTATGGGTAATAAGTAGTGGAACTCATATGATGCATTAAAAAATGTTTGGTTAAACACCAAATATCATCATTAATAAAATGTGTACCTTGATTAATAACAATGTGCAAAGGACAACCAAAGCATACGAGTATAAGTTCATACAAAAATTTAGTAGTAACAATAGCAATATTTCTTCGTAGAACTTTTGCTTCCACCCACTTGGTTGCATAATTGGTGGCTACCAAGATATATCAATTTTCTATCAATTGGCCTATTGGTTTAATCAATCCAATGAAATCCAAACCCCATTTGGTAACAGGTTCAATAGGAAAAGTTGTGACAAGTTTCACTAAACCATTTTTCTAACATAGATCATAAGATCAATAAGAATCGATAGAATCACGATATAACATCGATTGTTAATAACTTGCATCCAAGATTTTTCGAGTAGTAACATTGGCAAAAAAATGACCAATGACCACTCATGTGTGTAGTTCATATAATACGACTAGTATTTTTGCAAGTTGCAAACATCTATGGTATTGATTATCGTGGCCATATTTGTATAATAGACTTTTATGAATAGTAAAAGGTTTAGCCTTTTGTGTTACATGTTGATGTTGGGCAACAATATAGTTATTAGGCATTCGCCCTATTTGTAAATAATCAAAAATGAATTGTAACCATTCAAGTTGTAGTAAAAAAATGGCATCGATACTTGATCAAGTACACCAATTGGTTCCACTACATTTAAAAATTGTGATAAAACATCAACAATAGTGTGTGATCGATTAGATTTATAAACAACTTGAAAATCATACTCCAAAAATAGGAATAACCATTGAGTAATACACCAAAAGACATGTGGTTTATTGACCAAATAGATGAGGGCCATGTGGTCAACAAAAAAACCAAGTCAGCTACTTAATATGCAATGTCAAAATTTGTGCAACGCATATACCGTAGTTAGTGTTTCATGCTTTATAGTAGTATAATTACATTCAACATGATTTAATAATTGAAAAGCATAAACAATAGGTTGATCAAACTTACCAATTTGATTTTACGATAAAATAACGCCAACAACTAATTGGGATGCATCAATATGAACATGAAATTCTAGGTCCCAATTTGGACTAACTAAAATCAATGTTATAATATATCAACGTTGAATTTCCTCCCAAGCTGTTTAACATTATTCACTCCAATCAAACAATTCATATTGATGCATAAGTTTAATAATCAACTCCATAACGAATACAAATTTTTTTATGAAACATTTGTAGAATTGAGCCATCCCATTTAAATACTTGGATTTGTGCAGGCTTGTAGGATTCTGCATATTTAGGATAACATGTATCTTCTTTGGATAAAAAAGTTTTCTTTCCTTGGAAACAATAAATCCAAGAATTAAACCAAATAATACCATAAAAACACATTTCTTTAGGTCAAAACTAATACCAAACTCATAACATTTGAGAAAACAAAGTCAGAGTTTGTCCAAATGAGTTTCCATATTACTATAAACAATGAAATCATCTAGGAAAAACTTCATGAATATCTCTGTATTCATGAAATGTTTTGCTTACATCATGTTGATAGGTTGGGGGACCATCTTTTACTCCAAACAACATCACCACCCCAACACATGCTCCCTAATCAATAACAAAAGTTGTTTTATATTGATCTTCAAATGCAATAGATGTTTAATGATATTTAAAAAATGAATAGGTTTTGTGACTAGCAACAATATTGAAAACTTCATCGGTAAATGGAAGAGGGTATGAATCTTTCTTCGTTGCAACATTCAACTTCTAAAAGTCCATAAAGATTTATATTTTGCCATTCTTTTTGGGAACAACTATGATTAGTGATAGCCAAAAAGCTTTTTTTACAAGTTTAATAAATCTTTGTTGCTACAAATCATGGTTTTTTAAAAGGTTCAAATTGATTATATAATTTATCATTTTCACTAATGGACATGTACATTTTGATTAAAGGCCAAAGGTTTGAATGACACATGTATTTGTTAATTAATCAACTCGACTATTGTGGTTTATTTGACTATATACACATAGTCAAGTTGTACAACCTTAGTCAAAATGACCAATAATTTTTAGTCAATTTGAATAGTTAATCAAGACAGCTAATGATCTTTAGTCAAAATCACCAATGCTCTTTAATCAAATTAAAAATTTAGTCAAAATGACCAATGATCTTTAATAAAAATGACTTATGGTTAATCAAGTTGACATTCACTCAAATGGTTAATTATCTTTAATCAAATACGATATGGTCTACAACCTTATGTATCTACCTCCTACCTACTCATGCACCTATTTACTTAGTTAGCTATTTACCTACCTATCACCCACCCACCTATTATTTACCTATTTACCTACCTAATTATTTATACCTTCTCACCTACCTATCTACATACCTACTTATATTTTCACCTTCATTTGACCTACCTTTTAAGCATTAGGTTTAAGCACTATGTTTAACCATTAAATTTACTCAAAATTTAACCAAATTATAACCATTAGGTTTAATTTAAATTTAGCCATTAAACTTGGCATTAGGTTTAGTTTAAGTTGAACCATTAAATTTGACCAATAGGTATAGGCTAAGTTTAGCCACTAGGTATAATTTATGTTTAACCATTATGTTTAGTTTAAATTTAACCAAGTTTTAGTCATTATGTTTAACCACTAAATTTAACAATTAAACTTAATTTAAATTTGGCCACTATGTTTAATCAAAGGTCAGTCATTATGTTTAACCATTGGATTCAGGCACTATGTCTAGCCAATGTTTAATCATTGTGTTTAGCCACTAAATTTAACCGAAGTTTAGCCAAGAAGTATGTTTAACCATGAAATTTAATCATTAGGTTTATCAACTAGGTTTAATCATTATGTTTAACCTATAAATTTAATCTAGGTTTAACCATTATGTTTAATGATGTGAAATAAACATGTGAAATAATTTTTTTGATAAAAGTTGAACACCTTTGATGGTGTAGTTCATTGGTAAGGACTTGGTTTATCATTGTGAAGGTTTAAGGTTCAATTATTCATACTTACAACCTATGTGCATGCTTAAAAGGTTAAGGTAAGTAAGTTAGATTAAGGTTGTTTGGTGAAGTTAAGTTAGGTTAAATAGGTTAAGTTAGGTAGGCTAAGCTAAGCTAAGTTATCACCTACCTACTTACCTACCTAAACCTATTTACTACCTACTTACCTACCTACCTACCTATTAATTTTCAAAATAATAATTTTAAAAATGATTTTAATTTAGGTATAAAATTGACCCAGTCAAATGGTCCACTATCTACTAGTCAAATAATTAATCACTTTGTTGATAATTTTGTCAATCATTTTGCCAGTCAAAATGACAAGGTCCAATTTGATTGCCTAATCACGTTGGATATGTACAAAATGACTTGTCTAAATTAACAAGGTGGTTTTTTTACGCTTGTCATTTTCGGGTATTTTACAATTTAAAAACCCAGTAAAAAAAACCATGAATTGTAGTAGTGCCTATAATTAAAAATTTGTCAAACTCTTGTTTGACAATAATAACATAATTAGGATTCAATTGGTATTATGTTCGATGAATTGGCAACATTGAAATACCAAGTTCAATACAATGTTGTATAATTTCAAGAGGAATGCCCTTTTGATTTTTATAGGTCCATGCAAAAACATCTTTGATCTCTTTCAAAAAAAATGTAAAGGCAAGAGTATGATATTCAAATAATGCAACATTAATTTTGACATATTGAAAAGTCTCATTTGTACCAAGATTAATTCTCATCAATTGTTCTTCTTTGTGATGGTCCAATTGGTAAATTTGTAGTTATTGTACTCATTTTCGAGCCTATGTTTCATTAGTGTCCATGTGTCCAATATCAAGTTGATAAAAAAAATTTGGATAATTTGTAGACTTCTATGGGACTATGAAATCCAAAAAGGTAGGATTGTATATTGAAATGTCAATGTAAGTTTAAGTTATATTATCATTAAAAGTTCAGATTGCTAGACAATTGGTAGATTAATAGGTAGATTAAAAAATAGACTAGATTATGTAGGAAATACAAGATCTTCTTCTTCATTTGTGATCCCATTTTGGAAATCATAACACATAAAGACTTTGGGACGTTTTGTTTGACTACTTAGATGTTTGGTTACTAATATGGCTTTGACTATACCATTACCTTGAAAAGTAATGACATTAGTTCCCAATCATGGGACATTTTAGCATCTTGTAACCAAGGTCATCCTAAAAACATTGAATAGGTGGAATTGAGAACATTATTCTACATAACAATAAAGGTTACATTGTACAAAAGACAATGAGCTAGTATTCTAAGATCATAAATCAAACCAAGAAGTTTTGTGACTATCTAATTTTCCATCCGTAAATTATATGGGGTTGGTTAAGGTTTAAATAATCCTAAAGTAGCCCTTGACTTCTCTCTAATAATATTGATGCCATCTAACAAATATCATTTACAAGATTTCTCCCAATCTATACATGTATTATTGCCATACGATGATCTATGGCTACAAATGTTATTACAAGTATAAGTATTAGTTTTGAACCAATGCTTTTATGGACTATAACCTTTTAATTAGATATCATCTTAATTCTAGAACTTTCTTAAAGAATTTACCCAAGTTCAAAATATATTTTGTAGCAAGAACTTGTTGATTGATATCTTGCTATCATGTTATATTGATTGAATAGTAGATGAAATGGACATTGAAGATTTTCTATTTGCATAGGAAATGATATTAATATGAGGGAATTAGGGTCGTAATAGGTAGTTTGAGCCATTTAGCGTTAAAGTCAGTAGTATAATTTATTTAGTCAATCATCCCCTCATTTTGCATCGTTTGGATGGTATCGACAAATGTTTGATGAAGTTGTTCTTCTTCATCCTAATCAGTAGGGTGTTGTGCCTTCAACAATTTGCATTCCTTGAACACATGTGCTTATGGTACATAATGATTCCGAGTTCTGGAGCAACCATGTTAATTGAAATGTCATTAGGTTTTGGTGACTTTGGAATTGTAGTCTATGTAGGTTTATTTTGAAGTAATGCTTGTCCTTTAGATCTCTTTCACCAATCCATGGATTTATGATCCATTTGATTATAGAATATACATGGATACCTAATTGGTACCTATGTTAGTTTAACTAATTGAGCTACTACTCTTGTTACACGAACTACATAAGTTTTAGGTTTTTTTTGCCTTACAAACTTTTATGCTATGACCTTTCATATCATAATTTATATAATACTGATTATTATGATGAAAATTTGTAATATTCATTTGAGCTTATTATGATTGCATGAAGTAGCAAATAAAAAATTATAACCTTCCAATCCACTTTCCTCATAGATCACAACAACTTCCTTATGTTCAATTATTTATTTATCTAATTCATTTAAATTATTGATAGTCGAATGTAAAAATGTAGACATGAAAACAATGGTTAAGTACATATTTGTAGCTTTAATCTGCAAGCAATTAGCTAATTTAAGGATCCATTCGTAATAAACTTCGACATGCTCCTTGTCTTCTTACTTGATATATATTCAAGTAGATATGTTCATCATTTTTTCCCCATTATTTAACATTTACAGAAAGCTTGTTATAATTTTACAAAAATACAATTGGGATGATCATGTATAAAATTTTTCCCCCATTTAGAGATGTTATTTCAAAAAGTGAAGTTGAACATATTAATGATGTTTTTATTAAGGTGCATTCATGGTTGGGGTACCACCACAAGAACCATGACACCGATTTGTCCAATGGACCTTGGGTTCTAAAATAAGGACTTAACAAAATGAATGTTATGAAATGCTAAATAATGAAATGGGATATGTATGTTTAGGCTTTCAATGAATAAATGTTATGATGAATGATTCAAATCAACTAAACGAATTTTGAATGTCATGTTCAAGTATAAACTAAAAAGGAACGCATGACTACTTTGATATTCAAAAATGATATACATTCATTTGGAGTGCCAACACCTTATTAAAAAATCAAACAATGTGATTATTTTGCACTCATGTTTCCTATACTTCTTTCCAAACCTTTGGAATGTAAATACATCAACAAATTCCACATCACCATCATCCGTGTTCCCATTGGAAAACTATAAGGGTTCAATCCACACCAATATGGAAGTATAATGATTGGAACTTGTTGTTCAAGCCCTTTTATTATCTTCAAGCATTTTGAGTAGCTTTTGGATTAATAGTTGACAAAACAATGAAGTTCACAATCATAGATGTTTGATAACTTTGTATTTGTGATTGAATATGTGGGTTTCTTGTTGAATAATTCCTTTCAGTATTTTGAACGAAACTCCACAATTCATCAATCATTTGCTATTGAACCTCAAATGAAATGAATGGACAATTCTAATAGTATGTGCATTCATATGACACAATTTACAAGCAAATCCATTTGTTTGTGTTGGTATAACTTGTGGACTGTTCAATTGTCCTCTTTCATGTCCATGTTACGCACTATGTGCAACATTCTTTTGATATTTTTGGTTCACCTACATGTTTTTTGGAACAGTCAATCCATTGACATTATTTTATAGTTGATTCATGGGTTGTACACTAATACTTCTACCAAAAAATTATTGTCCATGTGAACATGAAAACCCATGGTTTTGTTCGTTTGAACTAATTTTGTACATGATTGATGGACTACCTTAATTTGTCATTCACGATTGGGTTCTATGATTTTACCCTAGTAACGTCTTCTTTATTAAGAAAGTCTTCATATGAATTTGACATATTTTCAACACCTTTAGATTTTCATTGTGGGTTTTACATTCTTTTTTGCTCTGCAACTTCATTTATATTCATCCTTTCTTTAATATTAACTTTGTTCGCTTATGAATTAGAGCTTGTTTATCTGACAATCCTAACAGTAAGTATTATTTTTAATTTTTTAATATTGCTTCTATCTTGATTCTAATTACTTTGATCAATCTAATTCTGAAAACTTTTTATAACCACTCTAGACATTTTTGTCTCCTATTACACATTTGGTGTCTAAATACATTTTAGTAAAGATAATTATCCTTTTAGAAGTCAGAAATATATATTTTCCCTTATATCCATCCTTTTTTTTCCATATTTTTCCTATTAAAACATAAATTTTCAAAGCTATTACTTACAAAATTGAAAAAAATTGAAAAAAATTGAAAACCATAAATTCATCAAGAATTCATTTGAAATTCTTCCATGGCATGGTTGCCAAAAATGGAGAGGGTGAATTTTACACTTACAATGCCTTTCAAATTCTTCAACTAAAATCATTCTCTATAGTTTTTCTTTTATGAACAAGTTTAAATTAGAGACACCATGGTAGAAATTTTCCAACTTGGGCATTTTTTGTGTCAATGATGAATCACCAATTGATGTTAAAGTGCCATAGGTCATGTGTTGTATTTTGTGTTATAATAGACTAGTAGGTTTTATAATATTGGGACAAAAAAAAAGATTGAGGGAAAAAATTGTTTCATATTTCAATAATAATGGGATAATTGCATTAAAAAAATGTGTATGTAGACCATTGACTAATTGCCAAAAAAAATTGAAAAAGAAATGACCAATAGCTTAAAAACTCCATTGGAAATACTAATTGCAAAGAAAAGGATTGCAATAAACATAAATGTAATTTTCAATTTTTTTGGGGTCATAGACCTTTATAAAAAAAATTATGTGAACCCAAATTTTTTTTTTGAAGAATTTGAGTTTATTAATTTTCAAAAACCATTTGCCCATTCAGTTTGTTGAAAATATCTACCTAATCATTTGGTAATGTAGTTTTGCTTTTGTGTTGTTTTCCCTTTCAAAAAAACCTTCAATCAAGAAGTGTTGTTGGATTTGGTTGAAAAAACAAAACAAACATATGTTTAATAGTTTTGGCAAAATGTGTTTTTGCTATTGCAAGTTTTTGATTTGCAAATACCCAAGGGGGCACATGATGTTTTTACATTGGTTGTAAATTTATTGGGAGAATATTTAATGCCAAAAAAAATTATAACTAATTTATTTGAAGCATTTAAAACTTCAAGGAAATCATTGGCAAGAAGTTTACAAAACCTTTTAAACCAATTGGCTTGGGCAAAAAGATTTTTGCTTATGTCAAAAATGAAGGTGCAAGTCTATATACCATGATAAGTGCTTTGAAGTCATGCATAAGTTGTGAAGTTTTGGATGTGATGAAAAGTTTTTAGGGGACTTGCTTTGGACATGCCTTCTCTTAGGCTTGTTAATATGCAATTGTTGAATAAAAAATATACAAGGACTTCAAATATGTTTCCATTAAATTTGCCCAAATAGATTGGTAGAAATGTATTACATGGTTTTAAAAGTTAATGAAAGGAAAACATGGATACATGCTTGCATTATTGCAATCTTTAAACCCAAAAAATTGAACATGTCAATCAAAATAAGGTAAAAATGCAAGCTACTTGTTTTAGTATTTTTTTCCCCTTTCAATTGTTTTGAATCTTTGTTTTCCAAAATGCCGCAAACAAGTTTGCAAGTTTGCAAACAAAATGATCATGTAAAAAAAAAAACTTCAATTTTAAAAATCCATTTCCCTTTATTACATTGAACATATTGGTCTTAGGGTCATTGGTCGTGTTCCCCCTTCATTCAAATGGCACATATCACATATTATAGTAGACATTATCTCTTTTTGTCATTGTTGGCATCTTAAACCAATGTAGGGGTCATCGGTTTTTGAGTGATGCTTTGAATGCAACCATATCCATGAGCCTGAAACTAAAGGAAGAAATGAACCATTTTCTTTTATTGGATGCTTTAAATGATGATGATGATTTTAGCTTGAATATAGTTGAAAGCTTTTGCATAAAACATTAAGAAGGAAATTGTTGGGGTCATTGATGAGCTATCCTTTCCTTCTTGATAAGATATGATGAGAGAAGAGCCCATAATATGCTAACCTTGATGTTATATCCTAGATTCAAGAGTTTGAAATTGATCTCTTCTTTTGTTGGTGATGAACATGAGATGTCCATAGATCAAAAGTATGATAGGAAATCCTTGTTTCTTATGTTTTTGAAGTTTTATCATCATTTGCATCTGTTATTTGAGATCGAAAGTTCTTATGTTACAAAATTGATGAATATAACAACCTAGACATTTTTTGAGATGGTGGTCAACATTAATGAACTTGCAAAGGAACTTGTTAATCGAGAATTGTTGATATTTTGTAGATATTATGTGAATGCCAAAGATATCAAATGGACTTTGGAGTGGTGGAGGAAACATGACACCATGTTCTCAACTATTAATTTTTTAGCTAGACAAATGTTAAGGATTGTAAGTTCTCAAATTGAAACCAACAAAAAAAAATTCCTTGTTGGATTTGTCACCAAATTTAGGAGATGCCGTCTACATTTGAATAACTTTGAGAGTTTAATCTTTGTGAATAAGAATTGACCAAATGATGTAAGGGTGGGTTGGGAGGCTCCTTGTAATTTGGTAGAATTGACATATTCTAAATTAAATTTATAGTAGGAATTAGATGAGTTTGAAAGCTCATTTGCACAAGAAATGAATTGAAATATTCAATTGTTTTCTATCTTGTATATTTTTGAAATGTGATTACATATTTTTGTTTGGATATTAGAGCTTTGTTATGAACCTTGCTAATTTGCTTTTGGCCTATGGAAATTTGAAAAAATATTTAAAGATCTTAATCCTAAAATCTTAAAGTGAAGTTAAAGAACCGTTTAAATATAATTGACTAATGTAAATGAGTTGAGAATTGGTTAGGCACAAGGAAAAATAAAAATAAAAACCTGGATAGGGTATGAATATTGTTATAAAAAAAGAGAGAACCATCTGGATTCTTAAAATTTTAAAAATTGAGAATTGGAACAGGCAGTTATGAAAAAAAAGTTAATGACTGCCCAACATTGGTAAGCACCCTAATGCAAGGGCGTAAAGCGATCTGAACCGTCAGATGACCTAGTTTATTAGGAAGGGGTAAGCACTGCTGGCTTCGGCCGTGGACCTGGGGATCTGCCCGCAGTTTACGGGACGAACCTTCCCTTCCACAAATCTAGAGCTAATTCAAAGTTCCAGGAGTTGGTGGATCCTTTCTTTCAGTGAGATGTCTGTTGGATAGAGGAATTTCAGAACAAAAGTTGTTTTGATTGTTGATGCATTAGTTAGGCCTACTACTACCTCGAAGATTGGATTTTGGGGTTTGCAGTTTCGGGGATGGAGGACGAGCGAAATCATTGCTGCCACAGAAGAAGCAGCGTGAGTAACCGACCAATAAGAGGATGCCATGGCTGAAGAGAAATAGCTGAGCTGGTTGGCAACCCTGAAGTGTGGGGTTAAAGAAAAGACAAGAAAAGAAAAGAAAAGAAAGAATTGGTGGCGTGAGGGTATATTTTGTGCGTTTTGAGAATTCTCACGGTAGCCTAAATGTGTTTTTGTTGTCGGTCGGTTGTGTTTTGGAGATACATACCTAGAAGAAGAAATATCCACCACCCAGTGTGAGTGACCGACGCATCAGAAGAAGAAGAAGTTTCAGAAAGAAATCAATTGTGGGTGATGTCACTAACTTAGTGGTGTTTGTAGAAGAAATGGGGGATATTAGAGTTATCTGTAAAGTCAGGCGATTAGGGGACGAGAACGGACAGTTTCGGCATAATAGGCCATCAAACGTGTATAGCTGAGAATGAAAATCTTACAAAAGGAAGTAACTTGAACCCAAACTAGTTTTTCCACCAATTTTGTTGGTGGTAAATTGAGTTTCATCCTGTCTTTCCTTTCTCCTGAGCGCCTCCACTACCTGTACAACTATAATTACTCTCGAACCTTGTGCATTAAATGCTAAGTTTCAGCATTTCATACCCAGATTTAATCAAATTTCCTTACTTTGTGGATACCACTGAAAGAGGTGATAGCAGGCGAAAGCAGAGTAGATAGAGAGTGACTTTACGGATAACTCTATTGGCACTGTTTTGTTTTTCAATTTTGTAGTGGAGCAACAGTGGTGAGCCTCCCCAGACAGATTCGACGCAGTTGGTGACGGTTTTGTACAGGACCAGACCATTAAAAGTGTAGTTGGTACATTGACCTGTGGCCACATGTTCCCCAAATTTTTTTAAACGACCGAAAATTAGCGACTTGTTTTTTTTTAAAGAGAATTTTCGCCAAAAAGGGTAAAATTGAGTCAGTGTCGCCTTTTGGCAAATTTTCGCAAAAGAAAAGACTGGACATATTGGATGATGATCTGGCAAAAGCGATCCCTATTTGTTTTGAGGATGAATGGGAGTTTTGGGATAGAGTTACACCTTACGTCTGGACTCATAGAAGAATGGCCTTGGGTGTACTGGGACCCACACTAGTAGGTACCATGGTAAAAACTAAAATCCTTAATATTCAGCTAAATTGCTTTTAAATATCCCATGCTTATATCAAATCAGGGCCTCTGAGTCCAAATCTAACATTTATTAGGTTTAATTTGGTCTGTAAAGGTGCATTCACACTTCGTGTTAAGGGCTTTAGTGGCGAGTCCCCTAACATCATGCTTGTCATTTAAGACTTAAACCTACTTACCATGAAAATTTTATGTTAAGCTAACATTCATTTAACATTAAGTTATCACCTATTTAACATTGCATGCCACCTAGATTTTTATTTAACACTGACTTAACATCAAGTGTGAATGCACCTTTGAAAGAGGCCTCACTAAGGAAGGCAAAGGTAATCGGTGTGGGTGATGGTTAACCCAAGGCCGTTCTCTGGGTCCCAGAATGGCCCACTGGGCAGTCCCCATTGAAGAGAAAGTTCCAAGTTTTGCACCATTTGCCTGGAAACTAAACTTGTGAGCAATTTGCTCGAAAGAGATCGTGTGGGAAGTGGATGGGGTTGTTTTCTTTTGCGTCGCTGACGGTGTTTCTGAAGTGTTCTCATACTGGGTTGCTCCGGGGAGAAAGAAGAAGAAGAAGAAGAAGAAATAAAGCTTAGTGGTGGTGTTTGGCTTTATTGGGTGGTGGAGTTTTTGGGAGAGGTCGGGGATTGGTAGAGGACATAGAAAATTTCCTGGAGGTAGGCAAGCAGCGGGTGAGAAAACAAGGGCGAGCGACACAAGGCTACAGATTGCTTAGTACATTTTTTTGTCTTCAATTTCTTTTTCCCCCTGAAGAGAAGAAGAGTATGTTGAAGTTTTTTAACTAGGTGGGTCGATTGTTGCAAACTGCAAAACCGGATCAAGAGAGAAATTGACCTTAGCAGCGAGGGATGCATACATCCTTTGATACTATCTTCTCAATGCAACTCCGTCATGACACAGAACTTGTAGAGATCTCTTTAAGCTTTCATGTCCCGGGCTCACAAAATGTGAAGCAAGCAACTCTTGTCCAGATGCTGAAGCTCTTGCACAAGTAGTGAAAGAGGGATTCAAGTCTTCTTCTTCCAGAACTTATTTGGGTTGAGATGAGAGACAAAAGGGCAGCAGCAGTGGTGTATGAGTTCCAAAATTAGGGACCAAAACAGCTTACATTTCCTACAGAATTTAGTGTAAAATCCAGGGCAAAACAAGAGAATATTTTACAGGATTTAGTTCAAAATCCAGGGGCAAAACAAGAGGGCATTTTATGCTCTCTTGAGGGATTCAGAGACTAAAGACATGGCTACAGACATGGTTTAGTTCTGAGGAAGAGAGATAAATTAGGTTTAGGGAAAGCAAAAGAAGCCAGGGGAGCACCGGGAGTTGGTTTGTGAGCAGCAAAATGTCCTCAAAACCAGGAAATATGGGTGTTTGTGGATCGACAAATTGTCCCACACCACCTCCACAGCTGAAGCTATACCAAGCCTTCATCTTTGTAACTCCCATCCTCTTCACACTTGTCTTGTTGCTGCTCTTCTGCTGTCTGTATCTTCGCAGGCGGCAGCGCATAAGGGATACAACCCAAATTCGAGCACAGCTGTTCACCAGAGGACTCTTCTCTGCTGTAAGCGATTTTCTGGCTTCATTTTCAACCAGTTCTTTTGTGTTGTCTTTTTGAGTTTGCTGCAATTAGGTTTAGGTCTGAAATTGAGAAAGCTTTAAAAGCTGCACATTGGTCCATTAGCAGTTGTACCCACGTTGCTCCAACAGCAATGGTAATACATCAATATATGCATTGTACAAAACTTCTGCTAAATTCTGTTTTGTGGTTGGGTTTTCTCTTGGTCATGCTTGTTGATCGGTTGCTGTTATGTTTTCGGATCTGAAATATCCATAACATTATGACCAGGTCATCTCTTGTTTTTTTTCAGGTTGACTTAAGAAGCCCTCAGTACTTATTTTTTGAAGATGTAATTTTATATCTTTGGTTCACAGGAAAAACTTATATCTGTTGATTCTTCATCTGGTTCTGCATCAGAGCTCAATGGACTAATTATCATGTTGTTGTGCATGCATTACAGCATTTGGAACAAGGGTTGAACAAATCATTAAGGGATGGCCTCCCGGTTGTTGTCTACAATGAAGAATTTGCAACCTCAAGAGATGACACACTGTGAGTATCCCCCCCTGAGCTTGTGTTATCTGTGATTGAATGTATAGGAAAAGGGTGTACATTTAGACCCTTCACCCATATAAAGAAATGCTGCCTTTTTTGGAAAAACAGGACACTTACAAATTTGTAAGGTCCTGTTGACCGGTCAGTGGGATCTTACCATTTCATGAGCATCTTGTGTGAGGTTATGCACAAGATGTGACAAAAATACAGACTGAAATTTTTTTGGTGGTTCTTTATGAATTGGAAAGTTTCAGACAACAGGTTTAGACCAGTGTTGAGGCTGGTATCGACTTTTGAACATACCAGACTGGTCTTGGTATTGGGTACTTTCTATAGTTTTCATAAGAGCCTGGTCCTGGTATTGGGTCCTTTTCAAAACTTCATACCATCCTGGTATTGGTATTGGATCCAAGACTGATTTTTGGCTGGTATGAGCAGGTATGTATATGGTATTGAAAGAGGTATAAAACTGATACAAGGCTAGTATTACCTGCAGTCCCTACCAAGCTGGTTCTGATATAATAAGGCTATTTTTGCCTCATTTCCTACCAATCAGGTAGGGTCCTTGATAATGCAAGCCTATACACCAGAACAATACTGGTTCAAGCTTTCCTATCATTTGATAGGCATTTGGAGAAGCAAAGAAGGTCTATGCAGCAAAAAACTCAGATCCCTCATTTCTCTCCAGGACTGTAAAGAGGAAATTATGGAAGGAAGGCAGAGACACCATAGCCAAAACTTTGCTTGCCATATTCTTCTTGTCATACTTTGTGTATAAACAGAGCACAAAAATCTATCTATGAAGGAAGGTAGTTTCTTTGTTTTGTTTGTCACGTTGAGATCTCCCAAACCATGGTACCTCTTGCCATGTTCATGGTACCCTTGGAAAGCCCTTGATGAGTAAGGGTGCACCAAGTTGGTTTCATAATGTTTTGACCTGTGGTTTAGAAGTTATTGAATATTGAACAATTTTTTCACTGAAATTTCATTTAAATCAAAACTAAATTTATAGGGGAATTTGGGTGCACTCTTGGTTTTGTTGCAAAGCCATCAGTGAGTAGGATTTATTGAAGGGTGCTTTGGCATTTTTTGGACCTAAGGTGTGGGAGATATTAAAATCTGAGTAGTTTTTGTCATTGGAAATTCAATTAAATTATAAAAAATGGTTTTGGAAGGAAAAATTAGTTGGGTAACGAGTTCACACTTGGGGCAATTACACTTCAATTTCCATTGAGTTTTGCTGCCAAACTTCTGAGTATCTTTGTAGCTGTAAACCACTTGGAGGAATTTTGAGAGATTTTGATAAGGGTGTTGGATTAATGAGTTCACACTTGGCCAACATCACAGGCTACAGTAGTAAAGATGGAATAAGAGTAAGGGGGGCATGAGGTTGGTGTGCAGTCATTTGATTTACAATTTACTCTGGACTAAAAATATTTCCTTCTTGTTTTTTTTGCTGTAGATGTGCAGTCTGTTTGGCAGATTACCAAAATAATGAGAAGTTGCAACAACTGCCAATCTGTAGCCATGCCTTCCACAAAGAGTGCATTGATCAATGGTTGGTCAATCACTCAACCTGCCCAATCTGCCGAATATCACTGCTCCAGTCAGGTAAAGTGGTTCCCATGAACTCTCCAGCACAGACTCCAGCAGCCCTAGAGATGTGCAGCAGGCTGCCCCTCACTGAACACAATGATGATGTAAGGAGTGGTGCTTACCATGATGCAATGGTAGGATCGAACCAAAATGATGGGTTTGCACTTAATGTTCTTCCTGAGGATGATGGAGCAAGTGGGTCCAGCACTGCAAATGTTTTGCTGAGAGGAGAGACAAGCCATCTGTCTCACCCATCAATGGAAGAGCATGTACAGGTCATTGGTGATGATGAGCATATCATTCAAATTGGCCATTGAGCACAGCAATTCTTCCAACAATTTTATTTATGGATACTTCACTGATAAGGCAATCTAACAAATGAAGGGAGGGGAGAGGAGAGGACCTCAACAGAAGGATTCCGACAATATATTTATTTCCCCAATAGCCTGATATTCTTGCAAAGGTGGGGTAAATTCAAATCAATTGACAGAGCTGGAATTCCAACCTGAATCTTTTTTAGATGATTCTGAGCTGGAGCTGCTCTCACTTTCTTTTTGCTTTATGCAGCTAGATCAAATGGGATCTTCCCCCATACACTTGTTGGAAGATTATTGAACATTTAATGAGTTGGTGCAAAACTGTGCCCTCCAGAGTTCTGATGATTCTCAGCTCTAGACAGGCAGAGAGTGTGCACATTCTGCTTGGAAGCTTAAGAGTAGCCAGGAACTCCATTAACATGGATTTCAATGTCACCTTGTGCAGCATGATGATGACTGCCAACTCCTGGTTGTGTATGACTTCCTTGCTGCATGAGTTTGTCAAAATTGTCAAAATTTCCAGCTGAACCCCTAAATGCAACAAGGGTTTAGGGTTTAGCCATATGCTTGTAATATATATGCTCTTTGAGTCAGTGTAAAAGTGATGGACAATTCAGCATTTTTCATCAAGTGGTTTTCATCTAGTGCTTGTAGTATATATCTGTTCAGTGGCTCACAGGAGTAGAACCATGCTTGTTATAATTGGATTTTTTTTAGTGTTACACTAGGTGTACATTTCACCGCTCCTAGGATCATGGCAGACTACAGTACCACATTGCATCTTGGCATTATGGAGGTAGGCATTACCAGGTACCTATTAGGTATCACCAGAATTTTTTGATAAAAAAACCATGGTGGTTTATATGCCATGTGAAGCCCTTAGGGGTGGGCTTTACAAGAATCAGGTCTATGCTTGGCTCCGCCTCATGGGGCTATTATTCCCATAAAGCCCTCCCTGGGCAATTGCATGCAAGGGACTCAATTGCTATTTGGTTTTCATATGTTCTCTTTCACTGTTATAGTAGATTTATTTGCATGCCCTCTCATCATAACAATAGAAAAAGGATGCAAATGACAACTAAATAGAATTATACAGCACAAAAATATACTTAGATGGTCATGTTTAATGGATTTAATTGGTGATTAATGTTGTCAATTTTTGGTTTACTTCAAAAGATTTGGCAACATTAAGAACCAATTATTCCTTAAATATCCAAACAGTCACTAATGATCAAAAGTGCAAAATTTGTTAACAATTGTTATCCATTAGCTTGTAATGATGCATTTTCTGGTAAACTCCATTTGTCCGAAACATGACCAGATTCAAATTACATTTCCAAGTACCCATATCTTTTATGAATTTCACATATGGTCAGATCCAACCCATTTAAAATGAGAATTTATAAGAACTCCATCATTCCCAAACATCGTTGGGTGAGAATTACAATTCCAAGTACCCATATCTTCTATGAATTTGACATATCCATTTGTTGAACAACAAGGATCCAACCCAAATATGAGAACTTAAAGGCTAGTTCTTAAACTTTAAAGACAATTTACTTGTCTTTAAAAAGCATTTGGCATTATTTTAATGAGCTTTTCCTTGTTATGTATGTGTAAAAGAACTTTAAGCATAACCTCATAATGTCTCATTGTTATTATTATGTTGTTTAAGCATTTGGTCATAAGCTCCCTAGCATGTAATGCTTGTTAGATCACTGGTTCAGCAAGTTCCAAAGTTTTTCTCACACAACCTATGTTGGCTTAATAATTGTGGTTTTTCTCACACAAAAAGCTGCAGCTCATGACACGCAGCTTAAACTTTGTCATTTCATTCATTCCAATGTACAATATGTGATGTTCATTGTGGCATATATATTAAATTAAAATGACAATTTAACATTAGGTGATTGCATAATTCTGAAACCAGAAAACCCAATTTTTTTTTGCATGTTATACATTTGTTGCAAGCTGCTTAGGGCATGATACAAGCTCTCATATTGGATCAGATCAAACCTGTTTCAAGCTGGCAGACCTTCAACAAGTTTAACAATTGGGCATCTGACCTCCTTTGCAG
>Ga0116229_10002907_pt1 | contig 27999 bp, 13 predicted proteins | sample S1TSphgellanicum_3_FD_87313 | JGI IMG/M metagenome (GOLD analysis project Ga0116229, IMG submission 87313) | Host-associated microbial communities from peat moss isolated from Minnesota, USA - S1T2_Fc - Sphagnum magellanicum MG | ecosystem: Host-associated > Plants > Peat moss > Unclassified...
GCGCCCACCAGTTGAGAAAAACCCGTTATGGAATTTGGATGAGCATGGGCGACCAGAGCGACCCAGCGCCCACCAGTTGAGAAAAACCCGTTATGGAATTTGGATGAGCATGGGCGACCAGAGTGATCCAGCACCCACCAGTGCACCAGTTGAGAAAAACCCATTGTGGAATTTGGATGAGCATGGGTGACAGAGTGACCCCTTCATGCACCAGTGTGCTTGCTGGAGGGGATGATCATGCCCAAAAAACTTGAATATCTTAGTTCCATTATCATATAGGTCAATTAACATTATCTTCTTTAGTTCTGAATTTGAATGTGCCTTCACAACAAATTGATGAATCCAATTAAATTAAGGCAAATGATGGTTGGGGATGTACAAATAAAATATGGTAATACAATTTTCATTTAAGTTTTTATATTTGGTGAATCTCTTTGTGAAACATCATTTTTGTCAGACTTTGAAGTAGAATGTGAACATTTGGGTTGAATTTTTTTAACTTTAAATTAGTGTCGTTTTCTCTTGTAAGTTATGATCAAATTTATAAAACAAAATACCCCAACCTTCATATGTCATTGCACTATGAAAAATCATGTCAATGGAAACCTCGATATTTTACAACTAGAGCTTTGAAACAATTAATTTTGAATTAATATCTTCTTTTTTCTTTTCTTTTTTAGCAATTAAAAGTGTTATGAGTGCACCAGATTAAAATCTACATTAACAATTTGAGCTTTAAAGGTGAAGGAACAAAATAGAAGAGCCATGAAAAAGACAAATGTGTTAAATCTTAAAATATGAATTAGGCCAATGACCAAACACTAATCTTGCTTACTTTTGGCAACCATATCTTCTTCATTTTGTGTCTATTTTGAGCAATCAAAATGGTTGTGGCTACACCAAATCAAGGTCTAAAAAATTGTTTGCACTAGATAAACAAAATGACAATTTATTAGGATTTGAAATTTTTTTTTAATTTAAATTTTCATTCATTGGCACATATTGTAGTGGTTGCAAATGAATTACAACTAAGATACAACTAATTTTTTTATCATGTGTTGTTTGTCATACCTTTCAACTTTGTAAAATACATAACTAAATGCACAAAGAATTTTCTTTTTAATGACATTTGGAATAAACCAATAAAAGAAGGTTTGGCCAAAAAAATTTAACCCAAAATAAAATAGGATTATCCCAAATGACCTACCTACTTAACCTATGCCTACTTACTTACTGACCTAAACATCACATGTCGACATTTTATCCACCCTAAGTTAAATTATCTAAATTTAATTAATAAATTTAATAAATATTGAAATAAATTTAAATTTTTCACATGTCCATTGATGATTTGTCAACACATCATTGTCACGTCAACACAAATATACAAGGAAAACCAAAACTAACATGAAAGAATGACTACAATTGTAACCTTATGCACTTCACAAAATATAATATCTAAGAACTCATCATGAATAGCAATGACTAACTACCATGATTCCCAACCATGGGTATAGATAAGTGTATAATGATCTTTCATTATTTGGTTAGAAAACTAAAACTTCAAAGTTTATGTTTCATTTTTGAAGGCAATACAAATAATCATTCAAGATGTTGTTTGATGTCTTGATAGACAAAGCTAATAAAAAAAACCAAAAGTACCCTCATTTGAAATGTAACAAGATTGCAAACTTCATTCTAGCTTCCCCTAAAAAAGCATCAAAGCCAAGGCATAAAGAGTATCACATGAAAGGCAGTAGTTGGGGCCTCCTACACCTCGAGCATATCTTTCAAGCACATCACTAGTAATAACTATGTTGGTGAAGGCTAGGGATCATAAACCTTCTGAAAAAAAAAATTAGATTTATAAAGTAATGTAATAACCACCAAGTTTTCTATTGTGCAATGTTCATCAATGCTAGAAATGTAGGTTGTACTTTGAAGTGTTCTACAACAAGCCAAGATTCAAAAGTAGAGAAAAGAAGACATGTTGCAATGCCTCCCAAAATGCTTCCAAGCATAAGTACTTTGTATTGTGGAAAGTGTTTAGTGATATTTAGCTCAAGATGTTTGTCACACACTATGTGACACTTGCTCTCTTTTGCCCACTACATAAGGTACATTATCAACAATATCAATCAGATGCTTCAAGACCAATGGTCATCAAGGATGTGAACTTTCTTGATTTGAAATCACATACCTACTATGGGACCCATGCAAACATCCCAAAACCACCCCAACAACTTTTGAGCAAATATGTGAGAATTTAGATGAATTTGCACAAGTAGCATACCCTACTCAAGAAAGTGGGCTTTTTAGGCAAATCATGTACAATTGTGGTATAAGTTATATCAATGCAAATTTTACTTCAAAAAACATTAAGGACTATGACAATGATGCATTCAAAAGAACACATCACAGTACATAGAGATTGGATATGAAAGTGTGGAACAATTTATTATCCATTCCCAATAGTGCCAAAGAACATCAATGATCCAAATTTAGTGATAAAAAGCTTGCCGATATCAACTTGGCTATGATTATAATGTTGGTAAAGAGAATACACATGTATGGTCCCTACAACGCCCCACCACACATCTCAAAACCACATTCATGTTAGAAAAAACTCCTTTGATTTCAAGAATTGTTGCAACAATAGTATCCCACATTTTAATTCAAGATGATGTTGCACACTTTATGTTGTTTCATCATAGATCCATCCTAGATAGATCAATAGAACAATTCGTAGGTGAAACATGTTGTTCTGCTAAAACTAACATTTGAAAACATTCCCTTTCATCCATAGCACAAGGCATTTTTTCACTTCCAAAAGTGGGGCTCAAAGGTCAGGTTGATACAAAATGTTAATTTTGGCCTAATGTTACCACCTTTTGAAAGTGAAGAACACCAAGAGAGAAAAAAATAGACAAGGATCACATCTATTACAATACTTTCACAACAACCATGAAGGGGCTCCTTTTGAACCCAGTACCTAATAATGATGCCAAGACACCAATGCATTTTTTTTTAAAAACCAATCAACAAAACAAAACAAAACAAAAAATGATGGAAAGCTTGATGAAAAAAATGAAGGGTAATACCTTACCTCTAAGTGCGAAGCTTTATAATGGAACAACAAGCCTTAAACTTGTGCTTTATTTGCACCTCTTTCAAACACACTTTCTTTTTTAGTCTATAACTCCAAGTCCCGCCAAGTCTTGCTTCAAGTATCCTCCCAAATCAAACAAAAAAAACTACATGTACACAAAAACGAAATTGTAAATACTTCCAATGACAAATAAATGAGAACATCAATATAATATTAAGGATTTATTTTTTATTGATAGTAGAAGACACAAATTTGTTTCAAATTATAAATCTAACAAATGATGAGTAGCTAATGAAAAACATGAAGGATAATACCTTACCTCCGAGCTTGTGAAGCTATGTATTGGAACAACAAGAAGCCTTAAACTTGTGTTTTGTATGCACAAGTTCTTTCACACACATACCTTGTTATGGGTCTTCCTTCTAGGTGTCTTGCCAAACCAAAATTAAAATTACATAAACATGATTTGCAAATACTTCTGAACACAACAAGTTTAAGGTAGTAATACGTCAAAGACATTTCTTGATCAATAAATAGTAGACTAGAATACCTAATGCACCCCTTACTTCAATAATAATGCAACATTGTGTATTTAACACACAACAAAATATCTTGTTACAAATTGAATGCTTGAATATTAAGTGTGCAAGAACAACAAAGAAAGAAAAAAAAAATTGCAATTGCATTATGAACAAAAAAAACAATTGGCAACATGGTGTGACGAATGTTGCCATCCAAATAACACACATGGATGTCACACCCGTTTTCTGCAAAGACAAGAGAAGTGTGATGAAACCTAAACCACCTTGTCTTCCCCCTATTTTGTTGATATTACAAATGACATCATTGAGTCACAACAGGTTATAAACATTTTCCCCCAAACTTTTTTTAAAAAATTTTTGACCCTACAAGCATTTGTTATACTCCTTATTAAACATCTTCGTTGAAGATAAGTCCTCAACTTTACATGTGTATATGGACTTTGAAAATTTTGTGATTTTGGAGGACTCCATTTAAAATCCACCAAAAAAAGGACATATTATTATTTGATATTTTTATCTTAAATATTATGACCCTAAAATGTGGGAGCTCCCAAATTGTGAGCACGCTCTCCATTTCCATTAGAAGAAAAAAGTCCATATCTATTATTTTTATGGATCATGACACTGGATGTTGCCAAGATTGTAAAGTCCACCTTGAATTGAGTATTATTAATTTTAATGTGATTTTTTCAGAGTTGGAAGGACCAAAACATAACTTTTAATTTTTCAAAACATTTATGATAATGCATCAAGCGCATTTCAATTATGCTCAACAATACATGTTTCATCCAAGAAATACTACCATAGTGACTTCCATAATGGTACATTGTAATGTGCAATTACCCCAATGCAAAACATCAAAGTTTTATACGAGCTAATTATGTCTTACATTTTAAAATTAATTAACTAAAGAAAAAATTGGTGGAAGAGGATGTATGTTCATCACCTTTTGTATAGATTTTCCAAGTTGAAACTTCTTTATTCCCCTTTTAAGAGATAAAATGATTATGTCTTGCTCCATATATGTTTAAATGAAAATTTTCCCTCAAAATCCAATATAGGGTCCATTTGAATTAATAGAACAAGGTGAAAAAGTCATAATTATTTGTTATCTTCAAAACCTAAATCTATAAACCATATTGTTTAAAGTATGTCATTAAAATAGGTACATCAAATTGTTAAATCTATTGATTATTACTTAATTAAATTAGGTTAACAAATTAATGAAGTACATCATGCATTAAATAATCCAAAGTGGAGGTAGAGTTATAAAACTAATGCTTCAAAGTTGATTGGATATTTAATACTTGTATTCAAGTTTAACATTTGTCATCATCAATCATTTGCATATTACTAAAATGTTTGTGAATACGTTTAATGTAATACCTACATATTTTGTATATTATATGTTGGTAGATGTCAACATCATGTAAATGATAGGTGGTGGGTGGGCATGTAGGTGTGTAGGTGGGCATGTGGGTAGGTTCAAAAGTAAATGGATAGGTAGGTTGGTGGGTAAGCATGTATGTATTTATGCAAGTAAGAAGGAAAATAAATCAACAACATACCTAGGTTAGTATAGTAGCTAAGTGAGGAAGGACTTTGATCAATAAAATATAAACAATTGTAGAGGTTTAGCCAAGAAGAAAAATAGGTTTTTCCAAGAGGTAGAGGTTTAACCAAGAAGAACAAGAGGTTTTGCTAAGAGGTAAAAATTTAGCTAGAAAAAATAAAAGTCTTGTTGAGAGGCAATGGTTTAGCTAAGAAAATAAAGAGTTTTGCCAATAGTTAAAAGTTTAAATAGGAAAATATAAAAGTTTTGCCAAGAATTCAAAGTTTAGCCCATAAATATATACATGTTTTGTCAAGAGTTAAAAGTTTAACCAAAAATAGATAGAGGTTTTGCCAAGAGGTAAAGGTTTAACCTTGAAGAGTTAAAAGTATCTCCAAGAGTTGGAAGTTTAACCAAAAAAATAGAGGTTTTGCCAAGTGTTAAAGGTTTATATAGGAAAAGATAAATGTTTTGCCAACAGTTAAAAGTTTAGCCAAGGTGGGTGCATAGGAATTGGTTGTTAATGGTAGGTAGGTCCAAGATGTAGGTCAATAGGGTAACTAGGTTAATATGGTAGTTAGGTAATTAAGGTAACTAGGTGAAAGTGTAGTGTGGTTAAGGTTGGAAAAAAAACCTGCAAAAAAAAAAAACAAAAGTCCAAGGTCATCAACCAAAAAGGTTGAATGCGGTAGTGTTGGTTAACACAAGGTCAGAAATTAGATGAAAAAACGTAGCCCATCCTATGGATAGAATAACCAATTGGTGCAACAGCAGGTGTTGGTTCACATTAGCCCATTATGGCAAACATTTTCTTCTTATTATTATACTTTATAATTATCCATTGAATATAAGGGTTAATTTTTTTAAAGCTAATTTTATGCCCATGGTCTACATTATCAACCTTGAAAACCCTTAAAACAATAATATCGCTTGGCTTCACCTTACACATGCACTTATTTGGGGAATGTTTTATTCTTTACGTGTTACCCTACATGTAAACCACTTGGAGAAATGTTTTCTTGTATTTGGAGTGCATGATACAAATTGGTAACCAACCTCACTTTCCTATGCATTACGATGTTGGCAACTTTGACATAAATTACTTTTTTTTTCAAAATGATGAGAATTTCAATTATTGATCTCAATACTATAAATTGTGAATTAAAATATTGAATATTTTAAAATATTTTATTTGTCAAATAAAAATTTCAATATTAATTAATTATTTGATGGACATGTGTCAAAGCTATCAACATATTACAATATCTTTATCTCCATGACAACTCTCACTCTTGAATATTAGGCACAAGAAAAAGCCCTTCATAATCATTGTGATCTATGTATGTTTATCCATGTGATAACCTTCACTCCATGCTTTAGGATGCATCAACACCTAGAGGTGAATCACATTCTTGGATTGCAACATGATTAGATTTGGCAACTCCTCATCCTAGGCCCCACATTTTGAGATAGCCCACCCCCACCTTAGGGCTTTATTGTACATTTTAAAAAATTTAACATTTTTTTGAATTTGAATTTTCTTTGGATCCAATGGACCTTCCCAACTCCAAATATGTTTGTCTTGTTTTTGAATCTCATGAACTACGATCTAGCATTTACCAAACATAACCACTCACCTCCTTTTCCCATGCATGCATCACCTGAACAAGGTATTAGATATGTTTTTTGTCCATTTAGAAGAGGATTACACAACTTTTCATACATGGACGAGAAGGTTTTATGACTTTTCATCCATGGATAGGATGGCTATGTTGTTTCTTTCAAACCTTTAAATGGTAGGTTATGTATGGTAATACTCACACCTTAAGTATTTCCAATAACTAACCAATGATCTTCTATTAATTACTTAGTCCATTATTTTGATTTTTCATTGAAAAGACATTAAAAAAAATTGTCTATAAGCGTTTGGCATAAAGCTAAGGATAAATTTTAAACCTAAGGTACGTTACATTTTTGGGTTTTGAATGAGAGACCCAACAACTAATGGTGCTCCTCAAAAAAATTCAATAAAAACAATTAAAGTTCCCTTGGTAGGTGAACAATCAAGAACAATAACCATGTCAACTTTGTTCCTAGTTTGTTTTTTAAAAATTCTCAATGGGAAGCCATTTAAAACAAGTTCATTGATGAATTCCACAAGGTCAATAGTGGGTGTCAAACCTATGCCTATCTCAAAAAATATTAACATTAATGGAATAACTTGAAATCAACATTGATTTTTAAGTGTACAAATCATTGACCTAGAATGGTTGTTGATGAAATTAATGTCGATCCAAAAAAAAATGGTTTTTTTTAATAAACATTGATTTCTTGGAGTGTCACCTTACATTTTAACCCATTAAGGAAGATCGGCCCATCACTGAACACTAACCTATCACTAAACACTTGCGCATATTTTTCTTAATTTTTCTCCATTTTGAATGATTTAAAATGTTATAAGAACACCATTTCAAGCTCTACAAATAATCTTTGAATTACAAAGCCAAAGGAGTGGCAAAAAAAAAGAATTACTAAGCACATTTTTTTTCATTTTTATTTATTTTGACCCCTCCTACTTAATCAATGCATAAATTTCTCATATTTTGTTCAAATTGAGTGAATTAAATTTCTCTAAAATCACCATATTAAGCTCTACAAATCATTTTGTAACTCTAAGGGCAACAAAGTAATATTTAAGGATTTTTTGAAGGGTTTGAAAATAGGCTATGAATTAATTGATAATATTCTACAAAAACAACCCCCCTTACTTCAGGGGACTATGACTTTCTTGCATCTAATCCATTTTTGGTGATTTTTAATGTGATGGATGCACCAAGAGGAGGGCTCCATTTACTTTTTGGACACCATGCATAAACAATGGGGACCTCCTACAAAAACGATGAGCAAACCTCACCTTAAGTGTTCAATCACCAATTGGTTTACACTACATTCTTTTGACATAAATAAAATAAATCGATTGATGTGTAGAAAGGGCATTAAATTAAATGGAACGATGATCTCCTCTCATCAGTTCCTTTCAAATTAGAGTTGATATAATAAATAATGATTTTAGAGACATAAAAAAAGGTTTGACACCCATTAATGGACCTTTTATTTTCTATTTTCACAATCCAACCCCATGACACATTTTCTCCTTAACCCATCTTTTCTTGGGATTTGTTTTTTACCTAGGTTATATCCTCACTTTAACCCTATCTCCTCCTTAAGGAATCATCTTCTCCTTGGGCCCATCTTCATGCCACATCCTTTCCCCAAGGAACCATCTTCTCCCCAAGTCCACCTTTTTCCCCAACCATAGTCCATCCCCAAGCCACATCCTTCTAGGGTCCCATCTTTTCCCCAAAGAACCATCTTCTTTTCAAGCCCCATTATTTCCTTAGGCCCACCTTCTCCCGGCCCATTGTCCATCGTTGGGTACACATCCTTTCCTTGACCCATCCTTTGCTTGACCACATCTTTTCCTTGGGCCAACTCTTCTCCCCAACCCCATTTCCTTCCATGGGAATTGTCTTCTTCTTGGTCTTGTATTCCCCCCAAACTTTCCAATGGGCCAATCATCTCCATGGGAACCTTCTTTTCCTTAGGCCCCATCATTTCCTCAGGCCCACCTTCTCTTGGACCATTGTCCATCCTTAGGGACACATCTTCTCCATGACCCATCCTCTCCCCAACCACATCTTCTCCTAGAAGAATGTATTATCCCCAAGCCACATCATATCTTCGACCCCATCGCCTTTCTTAAGAACCATTTTTTCCCTAGCCTCATATTCCCCCTGGACTTTCACATGGGCCAATCATCTCCTTGGGGCAATTATTCTCCCCACTAGACCTTCTCCTTAGGACCCCTATGTCATGATGCACATCCTTCCTTCCCCAAAAAACATTGTTTCCCTTATGAACTTGGTGGTAATATTAATTAAAATTTTCACAAATTTTCATGATTTTTTGAATTCATTTAAACACTTAATTTTTGTTATCATTAGAAATTAAGATGACCGTTCCCCATTGTTGATTTGAATGAAATCAATGATGGCTACAAAAAAAATTATCATTAGTCCGTAATCATTAAATTCAACGTTGCATTATTTTAATAACAATGACAACAACATAATAACAAGGCCAAAGCTACTCAACTTTTATTCTACCCATTTCATTTAGGATTTATGCGATCCATAGCCAATATTCACCTTCAATGGTGTCAATATCCTTCTATTTTGCCCAAGGATTCAAATAACTCAAGCTTATAAAAGGCACATATATTCATTTCCCCAAACCAATATCAAATGCCTAGGGATGATTTCATGTTCATACCTAGGGATGCCATGTTGTTGATGTTGATGCTTGGAGAGGCGTCTTGTTGTATCCCTAGTGGAAAGCATTTGCACTTGCATTCTTTGTGTTTCAATTACATTATTTGTTGCCTCAATTTTCCACCCTACAACTATTTTATGTGTTTGTAATTATTTTTGGTTCACGTTGACCTTGCATATTTTCTTATTTGCAACATAGTATTTGGAGTGTGTGTTTTGTTATCTTCTTCATTTTTAGTGTAATTTTCTTCCTTTTCTTGGTTTGCAATGTGTGTTTGTCATTTTGTTGGTTTTCAACATGTGTTTTTTCATCTTTTTCATTTTCAACATCCTTTTCCATCACCAATAGTCATGTTTAACAAAAAATTCAATTCAAAGACACACAATGGTGATGGGGTGAGTTGTTAATTCATGGTGGCCTTTAGGAATTGATTTCCACCACTATTAGAGCCAAGGATGTTATGATGGTGGCAAAGGTGTGCGAAAGGGATAAAGGCAAAACAATGTTGTCATCTACATGGCTTTTGTTTTAGTACACTTGATGGAAGTGGGCACAAAAAGTTGCTAAAATCGATAGGCCGTTGAAGGTGCAATTTACATTGTTAAGCGACAAGTGCCAACCCAAGTAAAAATGCCCATAATTTGAAATTTTGTTGGGGGAAAAAAAAATTAAAATTGACACTTCTTAACAATGCCATGCCCAAGGGCGAATGCCATTACTAGTCACAAGTCATGGCATGTTGTTGTGAAAGGACATCACAAATTACAAGCACACTTGGGGTGATAAGCAATCATGCACTTATACCCACCAAGTATCGAGGAAATACATGGTATGCATTTAAAATTTGAAAACAAGGTGGTGGAGCCTTGTCCTTGTCAATTACGACCATGCAAGGTTCACTAAACAACCAAATATGATGTCCAAAAAGTGGTTTCAACCTTAGCAATACAATAATGTTCACCACGCATAGAACCCTGCTTCATTTGAACATTGTTTAATTACCAAAGGACAATGCACAAGCGCAAATGCATGTTACATAATAATTTGCATCCATGCAACACCTTAGACTCGTTCATTGGGCTATTATTCCAATGTTAAGCACCTTGTTGGCAAAGATAAGGCATTTAGGACAAACTTATAATGCGAGGTGTTTCCATGGTATAGTGTACATAGGTTGTGTGAAAACTAAAAGTACATAGAGTATCAAAAGTCATAATAGAAAAATTCAATCACTTTGAATTATTTATTGAATAACATATTATTGATTTACACCTTTAGAACAAAACAAGTTGTATAAATTATGAATATGTAATTGATTCATACTTTTATCTTTATATAATTGTACATTAATAGTTTAGTAAAATTTATTTAAAAGGAAGTTCGAAATTCTCCTTGTGATGGTAGATGTGGGATACGGTTGAAAATAATTGCAACAATATTACGAGGTCCACATCACATAAAAACACCAATGGGTGTAGACATTCAAGAACTTGCCCATTACAAAAATCAATTGTGTTAAATTTGAACATGATGTTGACAATTGATTGGTAAGTTTCCATTTCCCACTTATAAGTTGGATTCCCCAAGGAACTTTCAAGAAAATCAACATTGCCTTTGAGAAGCTAAATGTTACCAAGTTCCTCAAAAAGAAGGTTGTTCTCATGGGTTTTAAGCATTTAGGGCTATTGGAAAGACCTTAGGAAAGGACAGGGAGAAAATCTTACAACTATAAGGTTTTCCTTAATAGTCCTTAGGGAGACATATGTTATGATGCCATAGGGAATTGTTTTCCTCCTTAAAGTTACCTTGTGAAAGAAAACAATTCATTAGGGAGAAGGTTCATGCCTTCTTTGGAAGACAATGGACTAGTTCCCATGGGGTTGTGGAGGAAATCCAAAAAATTCTTAGAACTTACAAAATCCCAAACCTTAAAAAATTGAGACCTCACAAAATCTTAAACCCTAAACATTAAACCCAACAACGCAACCAACACCCGCCCAACTATTGCCACCCACCAATCCACTGCTTATTCAAAAACCTCATGGGAATGATAGATGTTATGTAATAAATAAATAAAAAGACGATGAAATGGAAAAAATGAAGTAACCAAATCAAGGGTTGTCAAAAAGGGAAAGGTTTGTAACCACAAAACTAATCATTATGCACCATACGTGACAATGGGAATTAAACAACAAGTCAAAAAAGATATTTTGAAAGGAAAGGGGAAAAAAGGGAGATCTTTTGAAAAGCAAGGGGAAACAAACAAGGCTAAATCAAGCCCCAGTACCATCAATAGATAAACAAAATCTTTAGGGGCCACTCACAATGCAAAAGACCTTGCAAAGGACACCCCAACAATTAAAATGACAAGTTTAGCTTCAAGACCACAACACAAGACTATAAGTAAAAGCATAAAAGACAATGTGAACAACATTTTACCCATGTTTCCCCTAATCATCTCTTTTTGTTTCCAAGGTAATCATCAACTGTGATTTCCCTAGGGAACTTCCCTAGAGAAATCACAATCATTAAATTTCCTGGGGGAACTTTTGATTTGATTGGGGAACTTCACCAAGGAGATCCCACATCTTTTATAGCCCCATGACAATATCAAAAAATCAAAATCCATGGAGGGAGGACTTCATCATTTTCTTCCTATGGATATTTTTAGTGAAAACATAATGAGTCAAACACCCTTATGCAATGCTTGTGACTGTGATTTGCCTTTTCGAACAACATTGCATTCCCTAATAATATCATTGGAGAAGACCAAAGGAATGGAGTTCCTCCAAAAGGTCCCCAAGCAACTTTGACATCATCACTACCCTAGGGATATGAAATTATGTGTCATTTTTCATGTGGACACATTTATAATCCTCTAATTTTTCAGAGGTTCATTGGGTTCTTTGGTAGGTTCGTTAAAGCAAGACTCATTGGAGGCCCACTTGGTGTGCAATATACTTAAGAAATGGAGGGAGGTTGTGGATAAATGATGTGGTAGAAAGAGTCCATCATGAAGAAAAGATTTCATTTGGCCCCGAAACAAGATCAATGATAATTGACCCCAACAACATCATTTGTGTCTTAAGAAATGACGATGCCATAAGCAATGTCACCAACATTTTTTTAAAATGGATTAAAGTGGACCCCCCTCCGTCAAATTCCAAACAAATGTGGATTGTCCTTATGAGCCTCATGAACATGTTGTGGTCATCGTAGCCTAGTCAATGAACCAACAGAATCTCCAAATTCTTTGAATGGCCAAATTGGAAAATTGTTATGGGTAAAACATATCGCATATTCCCCTTCACGTATGGTTTGCAACATAAGATTCTTCAACTTGTTGTCAACCTACATAGGGAAGAAAATTATACTAAAACCCATTTTGCATTGAATTGGGTAGATTTGTTCACTTTAATTCAAGGCCTTTATTACACAAGGAAACAAAAGGGACCTTGTTTTTTCAAAAACTTGAGGTAGACCTATGGGAAACTTGGGATGATGAAGGCCATGCAATTGTTCAAAACTTGCCATGAAACATGCATGTAGTTGATGCAAATAGGGACTAGGGAGTGCATTTACTACATGTTGAATTTGATATGTTACTTCAAGGCTAGACAAAAGGGCTCAAATGTAATCCTAGAAGGGGGCAAGTGTTTTAGGACAAAAGACGTAAAATAGTTGCAGGTGAAAATTTATGGTTTTGTAGAGGAGGAAATGATGAAAGAGTGGAAGAAATTGTTCTCATGCAACAAAAGTCATGAGGATCACACAAAATTTAGCACTAATTTTACAATTGTAAAATAACCATTGAATCATGCACCCACATTGGGAATGCCATTATACCACATTATAGAATTTTATTTTATTTTTCAAAAAATTGTCCTCCCTTTTCCCACTCCCTTTTGCAAACTTGTGTCCCCAAGAGGAATGTTGTTAAATATTTCTCCCCATGAAAAGTTACTTGGGACTAGCCTTTTTGCTAGGGTTTTTTTTTCATAGGGCAAGATGTGATTACCTTCTCCCTAGATCAAGATCATTCCATAGGGAGAAAGTTCACTAGATTCAACTCGCTTCTCCCTAGGGCAATATGGGATAGCCTTCTCAATGGGAATGTTCCTTGGGTTAGCATTGTTCCCCAGGGAAGAAGTTCATTGCATTCAGTTTGTCTTTCTTTGGAAATGTTACTTGGGGTTGGTCTTCTCCCTGTGGATCTTTTTCCCCAAGGCAAAACAAGTTGGCTTGCTTTGATAAAATGTTCACCAAATCAAGATCATTCTTCAAGGAGATGATTCATTAGATTCAATTCACTTCTCTTCAAGATAAAACAAGCTAGCCTACTCCTTGGGAATGTTTCTTGGATCTAAATTGTTACATGGGGAAATAATTCATTAGATTCAACTCGTTTTTGCCCAGGGTAACACATGATGGCCTTTTCCTAAAAAATGTTCCCCAAGTCAACATCATTCCCCAAGGAATAATTTAATTCACTATATTTAATTCACTTCTCCTCGGGGAAACATTGTTTGGGGCTAGTATTTTTCCCATGGATTTTTTTCCCTTGGGCAAAGTAAGGTGGCCAACTCTCGGGGTCAAGATCATTCCCCGAATAACAAGTTGTCCAAGTAAGCTGTCAAGATGAAGTGTTTCCAAATATGTGTTCCCCAGAGGAGCATATAACCATTGCCAAGGGAATCCTAACACTCACTAGGCATATGATGACTCCCTCAAAGAGTTTTAGTGATGTAATATAGGGGGAGGTTTGTGCATTCGCTGGATATATGATGGATTATTTAAGGAATTCAAGTATGCATTCCCTAGGGAGCTTGTATTTGTAAGTAAAAGCTCAAGGTTGGATAAGAGGTGTAGGGTTGCAACCTTTCAATTTCATGCCATCAACAAGATCAAACTTCCACTTGAGTTTAAGGGGACTTCAATCTACAATGGCAATGAGGGACTTGCCAAGTGGGTGGCACATGCTAGCCTCTAACTAAGATTTCAATGTTTCCATCTTTTCATGGATGTGCTTGAACTCCACCAAAATTTGAAACCGTAAGTAATCATTGTCTCCCACAACATTAAATAGAACATTGATAACCTTTAGGATTTCATAGGGGATTAACCGTGAAAGGGTCAAAGAAGTTGATGGTGTGAATATGATTGGACTTTTTGATGGCTTGGATGATCTAAAGGACGTTTAATCCCTAATTGGTTTTGCTATCCACTTGGGAGAAGGATAGTTTTGTGATGTGATGAACCACCTGCCATTATCCCAAGACAAGAATTGCACGTCAAAACAATAGTCCCAAGTGGAAGGTTAGGCCTCATCTTCATGAACACAATAATCTAGTGGTTGCGTAGGTTGTTTTTATATGCCCACATGTAATCACAAGATGCCCACTTGGAGTTGGGATTCCTGATTGCATATTGTATATCCTTATGTGATTGCAACTACGCCATTATTAGTTTCATGTTCTCGAACATGGGGAGATGGATGTGCAAATGTAAGATTTTTTATGCCAACCACTATGCATTAAACAAGTACTTCTTTGCCCATTGATTGTGAAAGAACTTTCCTTGCTTGCACACGCCCACATACCAATAATGAATGATTGCATTGGAAACCAATTAATTCATCAACTAGTTTAATATTTAGCCTTCCGACCTACATTTCATGTTTTTCAGACTTGAACTTTCAAATTTCCATGATAAGCCTTTATTGCCACATTAGTGTTTTGGTTGGCATACCGTATGTTCCTCTCACATGTGCACAATGTGTCAACTTTTGGCACCCGATATGCATCAATGTAATCAAAACATGGCTTAATTGATGGATACTTGGTGGAGAGCTTGCAAATTTTATTCAAGGCTTTTCCTTTAACTATAGCTTGTGTTAGATGTGGGCTCAAGTGTATCCAACCCCTTTTGGATACTTGACATCCCCCATTTTAGTGAAGACATGCAAACAAACACAAGGTCAACAATTTTCTTGAAAGAATGCTTGATAAACATGCCAAAGGCATAGGCACATGGTCAATTGTGGAAAACATGCCATGCACATGAAACCAACCAATTATTATTCTTTGGAACCATTCAAAATTTCCAAACCAAATTTATCCTTGCCATTACTTCCTTTTGAAAATCTACAGTCCTCCTTGGACTGCATTTCCTGAAACCTCGCCCAAGAAATATCTTGAAAATAATTGCCCTCCTCACCAAATTTCATTTACTTAGCCCTTATTCTTTAAGAAATATATCCTTGGAGCTTTCCTCCCTAAATGACATTTCTTAAACCCCCCCTAGGGAATCTATTTTGATAGGGTAGAAAATGGAAGATTCCTTGGTGAACTTTACCCCTAGGAATTCCTTGGAACATTCGCGCATAAATACTTAAAATTATTTTCCTTGAAAGAATTTATTTCAATACATATTGTTTTCTTGGGGGAGGGGCATCCACCCCTTTCCACAATTGTCTTGGGGATATGTAAGAATTAGAAAGAAGGATTTATACTTAGTTATGTTCATTTTTGCATTGGTGTTATCAACAATAAATACATTTGGATTTCATTCAAGAAGATCATGTTGGAATTTGGCCTTCAACATTGTCAACCACTATTGAATGTCCACATTATAGTTATGAACATATGCAATCTAAGCCATGGGAATTCCACTTTGCTAGTTGTCAAATACCATGAGTGTATAATATGGGAATTGTGACAAGCAAAACATTCATTAGCTAAAAATAAAACAAAAACTACAATAAGCGAAGTGTTCATTAGCTGGGAAAAAAATTAAAATTGTGACAAACAAAAAGCTCATTAGTTGGGAAGACCATATTGATCCCACAAAGATGAACATTGAAGGGAAATTTGTGACAATGCCTTTTTATCATTTGTTCCAAAAGTTGCATCACAAGCAACAACCTTTTCATGTTCTAATTCTAATATTAATTTATTTTGATTTACAAAATCTAGATGCCAATAATAAATATGAAAGTAAATGATTCCGAACCAAGTGGTTTGTGTTGGAAATAAAAAATGTTTTTGGGATTTGCATTTGCTTGGAATTTGATGTTAGTTGTGACATCCATGTGGCATTTGTATTCCAAACCAACATGTGAATCCATAGGTTTACAAATATCATGTCATAGGAGGACAACATGATTACAAGTCCATGATTTTTTGATGGGGTTTTTGTCAAAACAATGTTATTGATGTTTTATCATGGTACCATGATCAACTTGAGTATAATTATTTATTTGATTAAATATATGTAATCAAGTTGTACAACTTTAGTCAAAATGGCTAACAATTTTTAGTCAAATGAAACATTTAATCAAGATGGTCAATGGTCTTTAATCAAAATGGCCAATGGTCTTTAATCAAATGAAACATTTAATTAAGATAGTCAATGATTTTTAGTCAAAATGGCTAATGGTATTTAGTCAAGTGAAACATTTAGTCAAGCTAGCCAATGATCTATAATAAAATGACCAATGGTATTTAATCAAATGAAACATTTTGTCAAGATAGCCAATATTCTTTAATTAAATGAAACATGGCATGTATTACCTTCTACCTATTCATTCACCTATTTATCTAGCTAACTACTTATTTACCCACCCACGCACCTATGATTTACCTATTTACCTTTTTTTTTCATTTTTGTATAACCTACCTACTTACCTACCCACCCACCTACATACTACATACCTGCCTATCCACCCAAATACCTATATAAACATAGACAATAAGTGTAGCCATTAGGTTTAACCATTATGTTTAACCATTAAATTTAGTTGTTAAGTTTATCCAATAGTCAAATTTTAACCATTAAGTTTAGCCATTAGATTTGGCACTAAATTTACCTTAAGTTGAACCGTTAGGTTTGGCCATTATGTTTAGCCTAAATTTAACTTGTAAATTTAACTAAGTTGAACCACTAAATTTATCATTATGTTTAGTTTAGGTTCAATCATTATGTTTAACCAAAGTTTAGCCATTAAGTTTAGCTTAAGTTTAACCACTATGTTCAGTCAAGTTTTAGTCATTATGTTTAACCACTATATTTAAGCACTAGGTTTAACTTAAATTTAGATACTATGTTTAGCTAAGTTTAATCATTATTTTTAGACACTAGGTTTAGCCACTATATTTAGTCATTAGGTTTAACCAAAATTTAGCCATTAGGTTTAACCCTTAGTTGTTGTTTAGGTTTAATGATTATGTTTAGTGATGTGAAATAAATGTGTGAAATAAAAAATTTAATAATTGTTGAACATTTTTTATGGTGTAGTCCATTGGTAAGGACTTGGTTTATCATTGTGAAGGTTTGGGGTTCAATTCCTTATATTTGCAACTTATGTGCATGCTTAGAAGGCTAGGGTAGGTAGGTTAAACGAAGGTATTTCGATGAGGTGAAGTTAGGTTAAGTAAGTTAGGCTAGGTTAAGTTAGCACCTACCTACCTAAAGGCATTTTTTCGACCTACCTAGATTTATTTACTACCTACCTATTAATTTTTTTTAAAAAAGGTATAAATTTGACCCAATCAAATAATGCATTGTCTACTAATCAAATAATTAATCACTGTATCAATCACTTTGTTAATCAAAATGACAAGGTCGAAATTGATTACCTAGTCATGCTAGCAGGTCCAAATCAACTTGTCCATATTGATAGGGTGGTATTTTTTACATTTGTTGTTTTTTTTAAAAATACTAAAAACCCCAATAAAAAAACCATGAATTGTAGTAGTGCCATGATCCAATATTTCATGGCTTGCTTTAATCATGGTGCATATTTTAAACACATACCTTTAAACATTGTGGCCCAACGCCCATGACAGGGAACATCCTAGCTGCCAACATGTTCCATGTAATAATAATTTAGAAGCCCAAGGTCATGTGCAACATAGCTTTACCCAACCCTAAAGTTACATTGGCAACTAGGTTTGATGAATTCATTGTGTGCTTGTTTTGCGGTCTTAAGGTTAGCTTCTTGGCCAATCCATTGTTAGGTTTTCCACTTGTTTGTTTTCAGGGCCAAAAACATAATGATATGTCGACATTGGGAGGCAACTATTGATGCTAGGTGCCTCAAACAAAATAACAAGAATTAATGTACATTTCTTTAAAACAAATTGAGTTTCTTCACCATATTGACTACACTTGCCACCTAGAAAGTTAGGTACACTTGACCATGGAATTACTATGTGTTTATGGAATAATGTCTGTGAAAGCCATGCACACTTCTCTCCTTGACCCAACAAACTTTGTGGCAATTGAAGCAACCCTAAAGAGGGTGTTGCAATTCAAAATACAAAGATGCAAAGTTTCTTTTCAACACATCAGATGGACCATCAAACTTCACAAATATAACATTAACTATAAAATTAGTCATTTTTGCAATAACATTAAATGCCTCAATTCACAATGTCAAGGACTAAACTACAAATGTGCAACATGTAAAAGCAAAAGTGGGATAATGTCCACTCAAATTGTGACAAGGAATAAAGTGTATCAAATATTAGTGGAATGAATATTGTATTTAGAGAGATTGAGCCTTGCTTGTAGGGTGCGAATTCCTTTCATCCATAGGGATAGAAGAAATTGATGTTGCTATCAACTTTGTATCAACCATAATGAGATGAAACATTGTCACTTCACAAAATTTAATTCTTCCCCAAAAATGGATGGATAATGTCTCTTCTAAAGGGAACTTGGTGGATATCAACTGGATGTGCCATATGGGTCAGGTTTTGTGATGAAAACTATCCCTACATGCAATAATGAGCTTTTCATTGTAAACATTATGCATGACAATTTAAAAAACATTTCAGGGAAAATTGAAGAAAAAATGTGTCCCTAAGGATGGACAATGACTAGGGAGAAGATGTGACCAAGGGGTGAAAATGGGCCTAAGGAAAAGATGGATCCTTGAGGAACAAAACATGTTCAAGAAAAGATTGATCGAAGAAAAGATGCGTCCTGAAAATGACCTATGGCCAAGGAGAAGGTGAGCTCAAGGAAAAGATGATTCCCTAAGGAGAAAATGGGGTCAGGAAAGGATGCGGCTTCAAGGTGAAAAGGAGCCAGGGAGAAGACAATTCCCCAGGGAGATATGAAGACAATTCCCCAAGGAGAGATGGGTCAAGCACAAGATGTGGCTTGGGGACTACATGTTTTGTGAGGAGAAAATGGGTGCATGGGTTTCATTGAAGAAGGGATGGGCCTAGAAAGAAGATGGGTGCATGGGTTTCATCGAAGAGGGAATGAGCCCGGGAAGAAGACATTCCCTGGGAAAATATTGGGCCAAGGAGAAGATGGGCCCAAGGATGATCTTGCCCTAAGGAAAAGGTGATCCTTAGGAGTCGAGGGAGGGAGTTGAAAGGGTGGGCAGGTGGGAATAAAATTGGTTTGGGGGAAACCAAAGTGGGCTGGGTTTTGGCAGGCAAGCTTGAGGAAGCAGTGAATGGGGTCCAACTGAGTTTAGCCTGGTAAACAAAGAGGTTCGTGTTCCAAGTTGGGTCATCAAAGTCCACAACCTTGACTATTAAGGAATGTTGCAGACCGTGTCGTATTTAATTTGTTGCTCTTGTTTCATGTTTGCCATGTTTTTCTTTGTATGAAAATGAAGAGCTTCTGTCCTGCTCACAATTGCCTCTTGGACTTGGAATTGCATCTTGGACTTGGAAATCAATCTTCACAACTCTGACTGGACTATTTCTTGACTGCAAATTTATCCCTTGGTGCAACTGAAATGTAGGCACCAAGCCAAATGTGATGTTAATTGTTAGTCATATGCTTGTATCCTTTGTACAAAAGCCTGTGGATGCCTGTGGATGTCTGTGGATGTTGATTCTTGCAAGTTGAAAAGCAGAGTAAGGCTTTGATGAGCAGTGTTCTTTGTTCAGCCAGGGAGAAAGTGGGTTTGTAACAACCATTTTCTCTTCGTATTCCAGGAAAATGAAACTGACAAAATACAAACCAACTTTCATTACAACTTGTTACTCAGCAAGGAAATTGGCAGGGAATCATCATCATAGTGTGCATCCAGGAAAGCTATACCTCAGAATGGCCCCATGCTTCAGAACTGCTAATAGACATCTCATATGCCTATGCAATTGGAAAATCCAGTGAGGACTATTCCAGGTTTGCACCTCTGAGTTTAGATTCCTATGTTATGACTTTATTAATTAGCACTCAAGAAATTTATATATCTTCTTCATAAGTAATCAAAATTTCTTGATACTTCTGATTTACGTCAATCTAAAAAGAGATGAGAGAATACCCCATAATCAGGTTATGGATATTTCAGATCTAACAAAATATTAACAAACCAAACAGCAAGCATGAAAAAGAGGGAACCCCAACCCTGAAGAAAAGAGAAAAACAGACTACTACAAAACAGAATTTGACATGACAGCACTCAAGAAATAGTTCATAATAGTTCATTTTCCCAGAGCCTTTCTGAATGCTTAGCGTAGGGTAAATCCCCAGGTTGGGGGCATTCCCCAAATAATGGACCGAGGATGAGGAAGTAACCAAGGCCAGTCCCACACTTTGGAACTGTCCCACACACATAGGCTTTATGCATGGTAAAGCATGCGGCATAAGGTGCCCTCCAAATACACTAGGCAATTTCTCCAAGTGCATTACCAAGACAGTCTCTAGTCTCTTACACTTAAACACTATATATATCCATGAAATTGCAGAGAAATCTCCATGAGAATGATTTCAAGGTAAGATGACAATGAGCGCAATCATAACCTTATGAGAGTTGCTCATGAAGTTTCAGACCATCACCTTTCATCATCACAAACAGCACTGCACTCAAACTATCTGTGAGAACTGTCATTTACACACCCAGGCTGTTCTCACAATTTGTGTTTGCTCTTTCCATCCTGAGCAGAAAGCTGAAGGCATCAACTCCTCAAGTCTAATGTTCTGTCAGCTTCAAATGCACAAAACTGTCATGAAGATGTCTGTTTGAATCCTTAATAGGTACTTCTTTCTGTAGTTTGAACTACATAGCTTAGAGTCTATTGTTCTATCTAGTGTTGCAATGGAAAATCCCACCCAAAGAAAAATCTAGTTCATCTGCAGACAGATTTCAAGTTGTGGGAAAAGGTGACAGGCCAACACTTGAGGCAGTAAAGGAGGCAATAGTGGACCTGACAACATTGCATTTGTGTGTCCATTTCCACAGGGTGATTGATCAAACAAACATGGAACTTCTTCACCACATGTGAGGGGATTCTAATGCAGAGAGGGTGAGGGTTTTTGAGTCCATACTGTGACCAACTTGGTGACAAAGACAATTCTGACAGCCTGCAACTCAGAGAGGGGACTTAGAGACAGCACCAAAAAGGTGTCCAGAAATCCTTCAACTACAATTATGTAAACCTACTAAATCCTGGGATTGCAAAGGATTAAGGCTACAATTCTCAATTCAAAAGAGGTGAACAACATGCAGTGAAATCTAGTCTCATAAGAGCCGGCAGTTTTTGGCTGTTGCCGAACAAGGAAGAAGCATATTCCAGTCTTGGAGGCCTCTCTAACTAGCTAGCGCAAGTATTGAGGGATTTTGATATGAATGAAAAGTATGCTCACGACATAAGCTATGGCCACAAAGGAGACGCCGGCGGCAACACATGAAAGGCGCACACTCCGAGCTCTGGTCTTATCAGTAGCAAAATCCAACATCACAATCCCCAAGCCGCCAAGAACGAACATGAAACCCGATGAAAGGCCTTCAATAATGTACTGGCCGTTCACACGGCCCGGAAGAAACACGACTGGCCGCACAGCTCCCGTGAGAGGATCTTGTCTGCTCCCGATTCCCGGCGGCTCCACAATCACATCGTAAACAAACCCTGAGATCACCAAAAAGTAGGTCAGCAATACCAGTCCAAACACCAGCATTGGGGATGGCAGTTGCGGCGTCGGCACCTTCAACCTGAACCTCGGCACCCGCAGCACCTTGAAAGGTACTGTGAGAAGGAGCAAAACCGGATCCACCATTTTGTTGGATCTCTTTCGATTCAACAACAGATTCTTGCGATTGAAAACAACCCAAGTTTCAGATCGATTCACAAAGCTCTACGACGCAATGTATCCCTTCTGAACGACAACGCTTGATCCACTCACGCAATCAAACCCTTGCCTGCCAGATTCGCGCTTCCGGTCGAGAGCCTCAACGAGAAAGCAAGCATCAAGTGCGCTCCTCTCAAGACTACTGTGCCCATTAGGGTTTGAAGCTCCAGACTTAGGGTTACATATGCTATATGATCGTCTACTTGGATGAAATGTACTACTAGGGTTACAGATGTTGCAGATCGTCATCTACTTGGATGTTCTCTTCTAGGGTTTACCGACGCGGGACTTGGGCCCTCGTGGATGTAATATCATCGACGAAACGATGTTCTTCATCCACGAGACACACATCTTTTTCTCTCTCTCGTCAAAGAAGGCATTATCCTAAGTGATTTCATCCGACGGTCTCTTCATAAATACCCTAGTACCTACCTACCTACCTAGCTAGTGATTTTCTCCAATGCTGCCCGGGTATCTACTTTCACAAATACCCCGACCCATGGGCAGGGCATTTTCTTAAAAAATAATTTGTGAAAAAGCTCAAGAGGCCTGGGCCTAGGATTTTCTTAAGCAAACTTATGCCCTCCGGGCATGGACATAATAGACGGGCATGGACATAATAGAGGGGCATGCATAATGGGCATGGAAAAGGGGGATGCCCACCGCACATAAAACTGGGCATGTGCTAATAAGAGCATGGTCATAATTAACATCATTTTATTTTATTTTATTTTATTCTATTTTTTGAAGAGTTTTTTTTTATCAGCCATTGTGTGTTTAAACAAGTTCAACTTCTCATTTCAATTTGGATTCGTTCTAATGTTCAATAGTTTATCCCCAAAACATAATGTAATTTGCATGGTGTGAATTTGGTTGTAGCTCCTAACATAATTTTTAGGTGTGATGATGTGCAATGTAGTGAGAAAAACAAGCTTGATTTTGATGAACAATCAAAACAAAAAAACCTCTTGAAACACTCAATGTTTTTAATAAATTGAGCTTTGCATTGTTGTGCACTACCAATGATAATCAACTATTTTTAATTTTTATTTTTTTTAATGTTTTCATATAGTTTTCAATAAGTCATCATTATTTATGTCAATGTCAAATTTTAATTTAAATTAATACACATTTCATGGAGATGAAAGACAAATATTAATTTGTTTTTTCATATCCATGCTGGTGGATAGGGAAAAAGAATGAGGTAGTTATTAAGAAAGGTGGGATATAGTTATTAAGAAAATTAATAGGAAAAAAAAATATTAATAAAAAAATAAATTAGTTAGGTTTGAAAATGAGATAGTTATTTCTAAAATCGTCTTTGGAATAGTCCATGGATGACCATACGAAGGATTCCAAAAAATCCCCCACATACCAATTTCAATTATTTGTCATTGGAATATGTAATGTGACCATTTTATAGCTTTATCTATTGAAATAATTCATATATGTGAACATTTTTTATATTATAATTTTGGTTGAACACTTTTCACATGTAATTATTTTTCTCAAAAAAAACTTGAAAATATTACAAATATCCCTATCAATGAGATTTCATTTCCATAAAATTGCAATGCCCATTACAAAAGTTGAAAAACTTTTTAATACTCAAATGGAACATCCCATCCACTCATTGACTCTAAACACACACACACACACACACACACACTTTGATTGGGCATTTTATAATGGTAATATTTTTGAATTATTAAAATTTGATCCAAATTTAATGTGTTATGCAAAAATATTTGAATTCATTGTTTAAATTTTTATATTAAAAGAGTCATTTGCCCTAGTTCTTTGCAAAATTGAATGCTTATGATATAGTTATTGTTCAAGTTCAAGAATTTTTTTATTAAAATTAGAATCCAAATTTAATTTAATGAATGTTTAATTAAAATTACTCAACATTCATATTAGTTATTTAGCACAATTTGGAATGTTTAACATAACTTTAGAATGACCAAACAAAAACACATGTAAAAAAGTTTATAGTTTTCACCACTATTTGACATGGTTTTAGGTCGTTTGGGTGTATTTTTACCCAAATGGCCAGCACAATAAATTTGTCATTTGTTGAAACGATCTCATGAAAAAGTTGGATTTATAAACATTTGATTTTGAAAAATAAACATTGCAATGCACATCACCAATTGGTGAGATGATGATATTGATCACATGAAATTCTACAATTTTTTTGGAATGCAAGTGCCACATGATTGGCCTTGCACAACACCTTGATAATATGAACAATATATGGATTAATATTTAAAACAACCAACACATGATCGAAATTAATTTTACAAATCAATACATATATGTAAACTTCATTTTTTACAAGGAAGCTTTTTCATACATTTTGTTACTCGTTCAATAATCTTTTAAAAACCCAATTTTTTAAACCCCAATGTTTTTCTTGGAATTTTTGGATTTAAAAAAAAAAAAAAACAAGTATTGAACGGCCATTCAATCATTTTCCTCTTGATGTGGGAACAAAAACATAAGGTGACCTTGAGAATAAAACATTGAGCAAATGTTTGATACTTTTTTTTTCAAAATTTGGTAATAATGCATCGAATGGTTGCCCCATGTTATAATTCTTATGAAATGATTTTTTTCAAACACTTAAATAAATTTAAAGATGAATCCTTGAAAAAAAATCAGAAAAACACCAAATGATTGCCCAATGTTTATTCTACCAAATATTGGAGGAAAAGCATTGAGCAACCAATCAATTGTTTTCCATGAACTTTGAAAGAAAAACCCAAAAATACTATAGATAAAAATGGAAAAAAATTGAACAATTATTTCATACTTTTGTCCCCAATGTGAAAGAAAAAAGATCAAGCAAGTACCTAATGTTTTCCTCCTAAGTGAAAAAGAAAGCATTGGGTGGTTTCACTTCCAAAATGTGGAAGAAAATTTTCAAAAAAAAGGAAAAAATAGCAAATCACCACTTAATACTTTTGTCCCCAATGTGGAAGATAAAATATCAAGTGGATGGTTGATAAATTCCTCCCAATGTGGAAGAAAAGACATTGGGCAATTGCTTGATGTATTCCTCCTTATGTGGAAAAGAAAGTATCAACTGATTGTTTGATATTTTCCTCCCCAATGTTTGTTTTTTACTTTGAACACCTTCATTAATGGCCTTATTGAATATATGTAATGTTTTGCTTTCAAAAAATGGTCACCTTTCGAGGTTGTTGCAACATTCTTATTTACAACCATTGTGCATTGACCTCCATTGTGAGCTTCCAAAAGTTATTCATATTTTGTTGGAAATTGTTGCCTATGGCATTTACATATTGGTCAAATTATCCTTCTTTATTTCCAAGCATCAATTGTTTCTCACCCTCGTTGTCTTGTATTCCCTTCACATTTATAACAACGATTGTAATGCTAGCAAAATTCCAATTTTGGATATAATTTTTGAATTTCTTGATGGAATCAATTTGAAAAAATGGAGGAACCAATTCAAGTTGGAAATTAAAATTTGACAACACAATGGTTGTCGATTCAACGATTGTGACAATGTGCATGTCACATTTATCAAAACCTTGCTTGGATTTTGATTCTATGCCAAAAAAATTCTCTATGAAATGCATGCATTTTGTATATGAGGTGATTTCACCTTGAAGGTGATTGTGGTCAAAATTGCTATGTCTAGCCAATCACAATGTAAATATGTGTACCTTGAATCTTCCATGGTCCTATTTGCAATTCGATCAAAGGTGCCATATTTGTTGAAAACCTTTCCTTCAAACATAACATCTTTAATTTCAAAATCTAAATCATTTACTACAAAAACTAATCTACCTTCCTTGATTACAACAGTAGACATTGTGCCAAAGAAATCAAGTAGAACTTACTAGAATAAATTTGACAACAAAAAAAAAGGAGGCAACATAGTACATGTACTTAAAAAGACACACATTTGAAAACACCAAAACTTGCCTAAACACACATTTATAATTATGGCAACAAAAAGAAATAATGCAAAATGAAAGCATAGGCCAAACACAAAGTGAAATGTAAGAAAAAAACAAAAGACAACAATTTCCCAATGCTTAAATAAAAAGCTAACTAAACACCTAAACCCCAAACCCATTACTATTGTTTTCTTTGACTTTAATTACATTTGACTTCAATTTTTCTTTCTAAATCTCCAATTTTTATTTACAACTCGATAACTAAGTAATGGTGTCATAATGATTACCCAAAATATTATCTCATCTTGTGTGTTCTAACCATGCATTTTATGGTTGACACCCAAACCCTAAATTCTTTAAAACCATATGGTGACTACAAAAAAGTTTCAAAAATTTTCAATCCCAAGTATGTGATGAAACACATAACCCTTAAACCCTTATCTATTTTTTACGTTTAGAGATCTTTCCTTTCTCTTTTTTTGCACATGAATGTATTAAAAATTTGGTACAACATCAAAGTTTTGGTCACTTGTTTGAAAAAACCCATCCCACAAAAAAATTTAATCTAAAATAAATTATAATTACTTTGGATCACATGAGTCAAGTGATTCATTGAGAAATAATTGTTTAGCACTATATTTCCTTTTTGCGTCCCATTTTGGTGCTACTCCATAAATCCATTTAATTTTCATTTAATTAAAATTTGATTCAAATCATAATATATTCATACAATAGTTTTTCAAAAAAAATGGGATTTTGATAAATAAAAAAAAGATTAAAACTGGTTTTTTTTACCCATTCTCCAAAAAGGGAAAAATATGCAAAAAAAATATTAAGCTTTTTCCAAAAAGGTTTGACAAAAATTCCAAAAAAATGTATGGGCCATTCAACTAATGCTTCTTATTGAACATCCATACAAAATCTAGAAAAAGAAAAACATTTTATCGTTCAATTAACATTGCTTTCCCACAATTGTGAAGAAGAACATTAGTCGAACAATAAACCCAAAACAAATTTCAAAACAAAAACAGAAAACAACATTGGGTGGCCGCCCAATAATTTGTCTTTCACATCTTATATATTAAAGTTACAGGTCTGTCTGTCTGTCTGTCCGTCTGTCCGGGCAGTTTCCGGGCACTGCCCGGACCTTTGTTTGTTTGTTTTTTTTGTTTTTTCTTTTCTGTGTCAGTTAAACTTCCCGGGCAGTTTCCGGGAACTGCCCGGACCTTTGTTTGTTTGTTTGTTTATTTTTTTTTCTGTGTCAGTTAAACTGCCCGGGCATTTTCCGGGAACTGCCCGGACCTTTTTTTTTCTTTTTTTTTTTTTGGGTTTTGTTTTCTGTGTCAGTTAAACTTCCCGGGCAGTTTCCGGGCACTGCCCGGACTTCTTTTTTTTTTGTTTTTTGGGGTTTTGTTTTCTATGTCAGTTAAACTGTCC
>Ga0116229_10002908_pt1 | contig 27998 bp, 23 predicted proteins | sample S1TSphgellanicum_3_FD_87313 | JGI IMG/M metagenome (GOLD analysis project Ga0116229, IMG submission 87313) | Host-associated microbial communities from peat moss isolated from Minnesota, USA - S1T2_Fc - Sphagnum magellanicum MG | ecosystem: Host-associated > Plants > Peat moss > Unclassified...
CCATTGTACTTTCAACAATGAATAGCCCAATTGTCATATTCATGGCGGCCACAATGCATTTATGAAAGAAATTACAAGGGCAAAAGTATCATTATCACCCCATGACACTCATAAGTCAAAAGTTGCCATGCAAATAATGTAGTCAACAAGTACTAAGTTCAAAAAATTTCCCATGGTTTTGGTAACCAAGGCAAGCAACATTTCATTGATTAATTGGTGTTTAGATGGAAAACAACCTTCCCACATTGTTTCAACACCAATTGCTTCAACCATGCATTTTCAACTATTGAAAAAGGGCAATGACTTTTTGCTATATAAAATGCTAGATCTTCCAAGAATGCCCATTGAGAAGGGTCATTCTTATGGTAAGGTTTTGCAAAACCAAAAAAAATTATGTTGGAAAAAAGGCTTGGCGTGTCTTTTTCTTACATGTTTAATGCACACCTTCAAGGTTCTTGTTTGCCAAATTACAATCCACTTCTTCAACTCTTGAAGGTGATGGTGGCTTACATGCTTCTTTAATATATGAAATAATCCCATTAAATGTGTCATAGGTGATTATTCCAACCTTCCCACTTCAACTATGATGAGACGGGTTAGTGCCATCAGTGTGGCACACACTGCAACGCATCTTTTGTCCCACATTCAAATTGACCTTACTTTCATCATCAATCACAAAAAATGCCCAATATATAACATTTGTGTTGTTGGTAGACCAATCTTTCATATTTTGTTGAAGTTGGGGAAACAATGTTTGCCATGTGCCATGATCTGCATTTGATGCAACCTTCGAACTAATACCATTACACCCTGGTTGGTTAGTGAGGTGCTAATTTCATCTTCAATGTCAAATAGTTCCATGTGGATGTTGCCACTACCTTCAACCATGCCTATACAAAACCAAACTAGATCAAAAGCCTTGCATATGGAATCACAATTAGGAGTAAAAGATTATGGGGACTTTTCACTCCACCCCACTCCATTCCAAGTGAGATTTGGTTTACCCCTATATGTTACATGATAGTTGGTTGTCTCCACTACTACAAAATGTGGGTGTAGTTCACTAGTCCTTGTTCACTAAAGTAATGAATTCACTGCTTCTTCACTAATCCATGTTCACTACAATCGGTGAATTCATTCAAAATCCAATCACTTGGCGTACAAGGACACCTTTTGTTGTAGTGCTCTACCACTCCCCCCCCAAATATTTTTTTCCATGTGATTGTTGCTTGTAGCTTTGCAACAAAAAACTCTTAACATTTTGCCACAAATAAACAAAAAAATTGAATCATAAAATAATGCCTTATGTCACACTGTGAATTGAACATGTACCAACTCGAACTACATTTTTCCTTTGGGTGCGTGTATAAAGATAAGAACCAAAAATCATGTGGAATAATGGTGAAAATTATGAACTTTTTTACACATGTTTTTTTTTTGACATTTTAAAGTTATGTTAATCATTCCAAATTGTGTTAAATGACTAATATGAAAGTTGAAGAATTCAAATTAAAAATTCATTCAATTAAATTTTGGGTTTTGGTTTTTTTTTTAAATGTTTGAACCTGAATAGGTGTTGCATCAGATGTGGTTAATTTTACAAAGGACTAGGTAAAGGACTATTGTAATAACATAATTTTGATGGTAAAAAAATTTAGATGATAGAAACCTACTACCCAAGTTCAAAAAGCACTCACAATTTATAAGATATGGAATTATTATTTTTTAAAAACTCAAAATATTTTTCAAATTTTCAAATTTTCAAAAGTCTTTTACCACATGTAAATGGGGTGTAATGTGCATGACATACAAAACAAAGTTGTAGTTTATGATATAAAAAACAAAAACCTAAAGTAATTAACATATTTTGGTATGATTCAAAATTATGATAAAATTTCAAAATGAAATGCAAAATCTGGTAGAATTTACACACTTTAAAAAATTCATATTTATTCAACAATGATTAACACAAAACATGTGATCTATTGGGGCAACTATATGTATTTTTAATAACAAGTTGCAAAATATTTCATTCAAAAAAATTTCATATGAAAAAGTGAAATAGGACTAAAATGGATTCACAATCCTTTTGTAAAGTAATCCCATTGGCTCCTTTCTACATACTTGCACCCCTTTGTAATGCAATCATATGAATTTACAAATTGGTAACATACATTATGTCTTTTTTATTGTTTGAGTCAATCAACTCCTTTGTAGGAAGGTTTTTAATTTGCTATATTTTGAGACTTCAAAATGTATGTTTATAACAATGTGTTAATAACACATTGAAATACATTTCCATCTTCTCAACATTTTCACACAATTTTACTACACATTATAGATGCACCAAAAAGATGAAAAAAATGGCTTAGATACAACATTTGCGCATGAAAGTTCATTTAGGGATTTGGGTTTCATTTCACTGTCATGCAATCAACTCACACCTAGAACAAGCAACAAAACACTTAATAGCTTGACCCAACCAAACATCTCACATGCATAATCTCATATCCAACAAGTAAAATGAAAACAAATTTCATCACAAGCAAGGATCAAGGTACTTGTCAAAAATCCATTATAAACAAACTTCAAGCTTGTATTATGGGTTGAATTCTAAACTTTGAACACAAATGATAAAGATATATTCCTTTAGGGCCTTGAAGGGGTAGTCTAGGGGATAATGATTGGTGACCAAAAACAATCTTCATACATAAAGACTACTAGAAGGGCCATGATGCCTGCACCAATGGAACATGTCTTTTGCAATAGGTTCTCATCACCATTTTTTTCTACAAGCAGTAAAACGATCTCCAATAAAAGGTTTGAGTGAACAAACAAAAAAAAAGTTGGATTGATTAAAACAATAACATAAAAGATGAAAATAGCAACAATATTGAAGGCCCACTTCTTTTTTTATCCACTTATAGACCTTGGGCTCCCACTCGACAAGTTAAATTACCACTTCACTAATTCTCGCCCTAACATAGTTCCTTCTAGACTATCAAAGTTGTTTGGTGAAAAACATCAAAAGCATTTTCTATGTAACATATATATATATATATGGGGGCAAACATGATTGGGTGGACCCACTAGGAACGTTGCAATGTCATTTTCCAAGACCACTTTGCCTTCAAGAATGATTTGTGATTTTGTGATACAATGTTTCATTAATTTGTTTGTATTTCTACATTAAGCACATTGTGGATATTTTAATGGCCCATATTAATAAAAATTTGGATATGTTTTGAAATTCCTAAACATTTCCTATGTTGAATTTTTCAAGAGAGTCACTATTTTTTAGGAAAGTCGTAGGAACTTTTTAGGAATCATTAGGAACCTTATTTAATTTTATTTCTTATTGCAAAAAATGCTTATGAGATATGTTTAGGAAAAGCATTTAATAACAACATAAAAAGGTGTGTCTAGAATATTTGGTTCAAAAATTAATGTCAAAAAAAATAATCAATTAAGGGCCATAAGATTAAGGAACAATTTTTTTTTGCTTTTTGGCCCAATTTTGATGGCTCCTTGGAGGCCTTGTCAAGTACTATATATATTTAGTGCCTACTCAATAAAAAAATGAATCTTGGGTATTATGATGCACGTATTATGGATTTCGACATTCCTAGAATATATATTATTTAGGAATGTAGTTTCTTGATCCCATCATCATGTAAAAAAAAAAACTTAACTGAATCTTGACCATCCAAATCAAAACCCAAGTAATCTAAGCCATTGGTTTTTACGATGTCAAGTTCCCGCAACTTTGCTTGAATTAACATTAAAGTTTTTTGAGAAACTAGGTATGGTGACAACTTCTTCCTAAGCTTTGCCCATGCTTGAACTCAAGAAGCAAGGTGTTTGTGATTCTTGTGTGTTATCCACATCAACCAACTTTCTGATAGTTGTGGTGCTCAAACTAGGTTCTTCAATTGTTTTGTAATGTGCACATTGAAAAACATTTTTCATTTAAAATGGCTAGGTTGAGTGTCACAACTTTCACAAGTTTTTGTCAACGTGGTTTGGAGGAGCTTGGCATGCAAAACTTGGTGGTGGCAATGGGTGCAATAATAGCCAACAATGATGACTACTATGACAATTGATTAGCTGTTGATGGAGAATCTAATGTTGTTTAATTTCTAAGCAACTACATTCTCTTGGGATGATGTTGTGGAGGCAAAATGTGTCATTCTTGGAATCAATAGCATCATGCTACATTGTAGGTTTTTCATTTCTTTTCTTGCTTCTTTATTTTTCCTACAAACTATTACAATGTCCAACATGTTTGCAATTAGGTCTCAAGCCAAGTTAGTAGATCACAAACCTTCTAAAGAAAAAATAGTAACAAGGAGATTTTCTTTCAAGGTCGTTAATGTTCAAGGTTTCCTTGAAATCAACTTTACTCTATGGCCCTTGGACTTGTCATTGCAGGCAAGGAAGATTAAGAGACTTGCAGTAGACTCTCTGAAGGTTGTTTCTTCAAAGAAAAAAACAAAAATGGATGTTGATAAAAAGCCATGTATGACTATTGGATTATTCTTTATCCCATCTTTTGACCTAGAAAGATAAGAAATTGTTCTTGGATGCATAGTTTAAAATCATGTTAAATTTGTTTTATTCATGATGTCTTTTCACTGGATAAGCATTATACTAAATGCATCCAGTAGGTTTTGGTCCTTATGAAGTATTACATCACTTAAGAAGGATCTTGTAACCTCCATCCCATGTTGTGCGCTCCATCTGCTAAGGCAAAATCCCTTCCACACCAACATCAAGGAAGAAATCAAGTGATTTCAAGTGTAGTGATTATGACAATTGAACATCTCCCCTTTTCAACTCTCCAAATGTCCAAAATGAAGTTGTAATTATGGGCCTGTTGTACATGCATGTGCATGTGTGTGTGCTTGTGAACCTTGCTCAAGTCTTTTCAATGGTTTTATAAGGGATCGTCGACCTTATGTTGTAAGCAATAAGCATAGTTCCTTGGATTTCTTTGCATCACTATGGGTATGGGTTTTTTGGGAACATGAATAAAAAAGGCTAGACAAGTGTTTTTTATAAGAATGTGAACTAGTTTATTTGGTGGTTGTGCTTCAATATAACCTCTTGTTCTATTCTAGTATGTTGTCTGTTTATGATGGGTATTTGGTGATTTGAGAATTATGACATTTTGAAAATCTGAATCTAACTATGGCATGTCCCTCTATGGGGTGTTGTGATGATTTATATATCTTGTTAATCTGAGCCTTAGTGGCTTGAAGACAAAATTATTGTTCATTCATATCTTAGGACTTTACTATTTTAATGTTTTATTCTAACCATTTGGGGTTGGTCTTGCTTTAGAATATTCTGTAACCTTTGTTTATATTCTAGAATGTCATCTATTTATGATGGGTATTTGGTGCCTTGATGAATATGACATCTTGAAAATTTTGATTTCGAAAAAAAAAAATCATTTATTGAATTATAAGTACCTCAATAGAGAGTCATCTACCAGCAAATTCAAAACTAGAAAATAGGGGATAAGTAAGATTTAAATCAACACCTATTGATCCACCTACCATGTGGGTCAATAGTCTAGAAATGGGAAAGACATGGTATAGCTGATTAGCCATCACACATTGTTGGGGGTCGAGATGATTTATATATCTCATTAATCTAAACCTTGGTGGCTTGAAGACAAAATTACTAGTCATTTGTTTTTGTAACTACTGATGTAGTTACTTTCATTATGTGTGTAGGTTGCAAATGTGATGGCTCAAAAGGCCTAGTTTTTAAATTGTCTTACAACTTGTTGGTATGTCATGCAACTTTTTGTGGTCTTTATTTTGGTTCTCCTCAAATTTATCCATGTTTTTAATGCATTTGGTACATGTAGGTAATGATTTTTAAGGTGTTATTTTAGGGATTATTTTATTGGAGCTAATTGAATTTTTTTAAAAGTTAGTTTACAATACCATATGCTTATGTTCATAATCATTTCAATATTTCCATCTTTCTTTTTACATCTTCAACAATAATTCATTGTAGTTTCTCACCAAAAGTTTTATTTATATTTATGCAGATGCATAAGTTTGTGTTGCTCAAGTTGTTGGCTTTTACTTAAGGTGGATTCACATCCCTAGAATAGTCTTGCCATTTTAATGTAAGTTTTTCACTACTAAAATCATACATTAATAGTTGGTAAACTTGTGTGTTATGGCCATGTGGTTTGGGTTAATCAACCATCTTGATTAATTGCATCTAGAAGCCTTTCTTAGTGAATTGTTTTGTATGTTGTCACAATTTAAGGGTTTAATTGTCTATTGAATGCACTCAAAGTTATAATGTTTCAATGCACTTAGAATTATAATGTTTCAAATGTTTAGGAACATACATTCTAATATAGTTATGATGTTATTTGGCAAAATAATGCTTCTAACATCATGCATAGACATATTGCAAGTCTATAATTCAATTCTAGCTTAAATAACTTTTAAAAAGAACATCTTTTGTGACTTTCGAGCTTTGATGAACTTAATTGTGTAGCTCTTTGACATCAGTTAATGACTAACTTGTGCAATGTTAAACATGGTGCATACAATGGATACTAGAGTACAAGATGGTGAAGGTATTTGTGCACGATTATATATGGAATGAAGCAACAAGAAGAGCTGCACAAAATGTAAGGCAAAGGAGGTCCAGAGCGCACCAAAAATATGTTTTGCAAAATGCTATGCAAAATGTTATACACAATATTATGCCAAATGTTATACAAAATGTTATGCCAAATGGTGAGCAAAGTCTACCTACTGCTGCTATTAATCTTGTCCTAAAAAACCTTACCCTTAACCTAGAGAGGTCTATTACAAGAAGTGCAAAAAGATTTACAATTGAATGGTTCAAGGTGACTTTTAGTAGAGGCATGGAGTACTAGCAGATGTTTCTTCAAAAGATTTTGAAGAACCCAACTTGGCATGATGTTTTGCCAAACTTGAAAGACTTGGAGAATGCACAAAACATAGTGCAAAACCTTTCAAAAGGATGGCAATATGTTAAAGGTTGCCATTCCATAAATGACCAACATGCTTGGAATGTTATCATTCCAATGGTGGCATCTAATTCCATGTCAAGCATTCACCAAACTAGTTTGCTTACAAGGATTCATTGAAAACATTTCAAAGGAGGGATGGATAGGAGGCTAAGGCTTGAATCCCACATGGATATTGTTTTGTGGGCTTTCTCCAAGAAGGCTAAGAGGAAAGATGCTCTATCTTCTAATGTATGCAAGTTTGTTATTCAATTCTGGATTGACAACATAAGAGTGAATCCAAATATGAAAGACATTGTCCAAAGGTGCCTTGGTCGAAAGTCATGAAAGACTCATGTAGCTCCACCAACTTCCGGAATCTTGGGTATGTTACTTCAACTTACACTTCAAAGTTCTTAAATTTTTAGCATTCTAAATCAAGTAGAATCTCAACCTTAAGTTAAAACTTACAACTAAGCTTATAATCTATCTTCCATTTTGTTTCCTTACATCATGAGCATTAGGATCTTGGTGATTACAAGAACTTAAAAGTATATTGCACTCTTGTTTTGTTTCCTTACATCTTGAGCATTAGAATTGGTGTAAGGGCAATTTCTAGGACCATTTTACTTAGGTTTCTTGTAAAACCATGAAATTTATTGATAAACATTAAGGTCTTTTGATATTTACTAAAACTTACTTACATTTATTGAAACCTATCGACATTTGCTACCATCTATTAACATTTACTAAAATCTATTAGCATTTGCTAAAATTTGTACTGAACTTTACTAAAGTTTATTGATGGCCACCATGTTTTTCCTATGTGGTTCCTATGTTCAGGTGTGTTTCCATGTTCATAAGGATCCCAATAGGAATTATTTCCTTAATATCTAAGCCAACACATGAAGATGCCCATTCCTTTATTTTTATTGAAACATTTCCTTTACATAATTCCACATGTTATACATAATTTATTAGATTCCTGAATCAATGCTTGGAAACAAATGTGAATGTCCATATTCCTTTTTTTTCTTTCCTAGTTTACTAAAAACAAATGGAGATGTATACCACATTCCTTTCTTTTTGTTAATCAATTGATTTGTTTCATGATCTGCAGTTCAAAAACTTTATGCAATTAACTAAGTGAAATTTAAAACACTAATTGTGTGGTGTGTATGGGGTTCAAACAACTTGCATTCTACACACAATTTGTGGAGCAAGAACCAAATCTACAAGTTAGGTTACGACCCTTTGAGAAGCTGAAACCTTGGTTCATAAAAAGACTAAGGGAATTCAATTCTTAATGTTACAACTACCATGTGCAAATGGCAAAGTTGAAGGATGGTTACAATTCCATGCATATTGGCTTCTTTCATTAAAATTGTGAGTGCATTTGTAATATTTGTAGGCCGCTAGGTGAAGCAGCATGTGTTGCCAACAATAGTATCGTTACTAGAGTTAGAAACATGTGTGACCACATCTTATGTTCCAAGGGAGAAACATAAGACTTCCATAAGCTCACTCTGTTGCAAATCTATTACAGGTCTACCTTGTAGGTCAACTGTTACAAGTCAATCTATTGGACTTTGTACACATAAGATATAAAGTCTATTACATGTTTACTTACTACATCTTATGTTTCATACTAATAATGTCGTTACTATTCAACCATTCAAACAAACAAAACCTTGGGGTACATTTCTTCCTTTAATATTTACAAACTCATGTAGTAATTTTGCAAGTTTATGACGTTACTTTTGAATCTTATTTTGTCAATGTGTTGTAGGTTTGTTGCAGGTCACTCTGTTGCAGATTTGTTACAAGTCTCCTACATGTCAATTTCTTAGACTCTATACACATAAAATACAAAGTCCAAGAGGAACGTTAAGAGATATGTAACCTTATTTTGACCACACAATTACAACACCTTGGGGTACATTTCTTCTTTTAATTAAGGTTTGATTATTTGAAAATTATTTGCAATTCATTTGTTATAAGGACTTGATGGTTATACATATTCCTGCACTTTTGATGTTAATTACATTTCCAAGTAATGTATTGCCATGCTTTCTATATGTTACATATCCTTTCAATGATCATATTTGTGCATGAGTCATAAGATTTGTTAACAATAATATCCCTCCTAATGTTCCCATATGTAAAATGCACAACTCATGTGGAGAACATATAGTCAATATTGGCAATGATATATCTAATAGCCCATTTTTTTTAATCCCATTCTAATGTTTACTTAAGGGAAGTTGCTGAACAAATGGCAAAGTTGCTGAACATGATGTTAATGTCTACCCAATCAAATCTGATGCAAAACTAAAAGGATTAGTGCCATGCATAAAAAGTGACATATTCCATCCATTTGATGTGATAGAGGTAATTCATTGGCCTACTATAACATGTTTATTTACATTTGCTAATACTATTATCTTCTAAACCAACTAGTTGATCAACCCATCAACTAACTTTGTTGGTTTTTGGTTAGTTGCCATTGATGGTAACAAATCTAGCCTTGGTTTTTACACGATAACTTAAAAACTTTATAATAGCTCCAAACTTATGAACACCAAACTCTTGGGCTATTGTATGAAAACTAAGGTCAAATTTGTCTTCATAAGCAAAAAAGTTTGGTGAGTCACATATATGAACCAAATGAAATTTAAATATATGAATAAAAAAAATTGCAATTTAATTGGTTTTGTTGTTGGGTAAGATTATCCAAGTTGCAAGTTTGCATATATATAACTTTAGTCCATTCTTAAGAAAATTTGAACACTTTTTCTAGGATCATTTTGTGAAGGAATTCAAAGAGCCCCTTCAACTTTCAAAGTAATACAAGCATTTGGAGGTCTTATATATCTACATTGATAATCTCAAACCCCTTAGGTCATCTAAACATTGAATGTATGCACTATAATTATCCTTTGCTAGATGAATTTAGTGGGGAGTCATGGCCCAACTAATTATTGTTATTCATTTAATGTTTTGCTAACTATTCAACTTTTATAAGGTTATACAATGTTCATATCTCTAGAATTTTTGTTATTTTTCAAGGATCAAAGACAACAATAGATGATTTCCATGTTTCCAAATACATTAGTGCATCATCTTCCAATGTGGAGATTGACATGGCAAAGGTAGAATTTGTATAGATCTTGAGGGCTACACATTTTATAATGCCTTGGGTTATACTTGCATAACTATCTTATGTTCAAAATGGTTAGTTTTCTTATAGTGCTAAACAATAAGTGATTAATAGTGAAATGCACTTGGATGATTGCCATTTGATAAATAGATCAAGGGGCAAACATAGCACAAGCTAATAATAAGCAACAAGCCAAATTAAAGGTGATCTGAAAATTTACACAAGGATCTGAATAAAATGAGTTGGAGATTACATAGTTTATAGTAACTTGTAATATTACATAGTCAATTCATACAATATCCCTATAAACCCAACCCCTTCAATCAAACTCTATCTTTAACTATGATCACTATTATTTATAAATTTCATTTGTAAAATTAGTTCACAATACCACATGGAAGTTATCTTAAATTTATCCTAAAATATGCATAAATTAAAGAAAAACAAAATGAATATCCCTGAATTGCATTAATTTTGATCAAACCAAAACATTGGGTAGAAATAACTTTACAATAATCTGTTTAGGACTCAAATAATGAACTGTGAAAAATTACATTGTCAATTTCTATCATGGGATGAATGTAACTTTGTAATCTTGTAAGTAATACTCATGTAATATGTAATTACAATTACCTATGAATATGCAACATCAAATATGTAATTACCATCACCTATTTTATATGTAGCAATTCATGTTCCACACTACAAACCACCAATTCATTGTAGTACACTGAATGATGTTAGAGAAGGGGAAAATCCATGGTGCTTTCTAGGGTAGAATACTTGTTCAGAAGTATTAGTTCCCATGTGCTTCACTCATAGATCCATCTACCATCAAAGATACAAAAGCTTACACATTGTCAAAAGGCTCATAAAGTTGTTCCCAATAGGCAGTAGATATAACCATTATGCAAGTTCCAAAATTTCCATACACATGATAGCCATGAGTCAATGAACAAGTTAACACATGTGATATAACATTCATTTATAACTTCAACAAAGCATATAGAAAGTGGCAAAATTGAATTGTAGTTGTTGTAAAGTACACAACTACAACAATTTGGAATCAATTCAAGCTCTTGGATAACAGTACTTGACCCAAATTTTCCCTTCTCTCAATAGATGGACATGTATGCAACTTGTTACTTCTAACATGATAACCAAGTACATAAATGGTCTAGGATAATTTTTTCCCACACGTAGGGTGGTTTTCTTAACTTTTGGAAGGATTGCCAACTAAATTTTTTTGAACTTCTTTACTAATTGATAGCTTTTGGCAGCCCTTTGGTTTTGCCTTCTCTCTGGTAGCATTTTGAAATATTAGCCAACCTTAGTGACTTTCATTGTAAAAATTATAGGATCAATTGTTGGATTTTTCCTCTTCATGCTAGTTAGTGATTTTTGGGGTGGTACACTAACCTTTACCTTCTCATGGTCCACATTATGTATAGTAGGAACAATGGCAAAATGGGTCCAAAAATAACTACTTCACAAGGCAATATTTCCACTAGAATAAAATTTAGATGTTCTAATGGAACAGAAGATGGATTTTAAGGTGCATCTTCATGATCAAAATCTAAATGCAAATCAAATTCATCCACACTCATCGTGTTTAAACCCAACTTCTCAAAAGTTGATATGGCTGCTTTGTGTTTTGGTTTATCTTAAGGAGGGCAACTAGGTTGTAATATATCCATGGCATCTTCACTTGTCTTTTCATCAGAATTGACATCATGATCTACTAAGTTATATAGCTAATGTGCATGGAATGAACTTTGACCTAATCAATTTCTTTTGCTTAATTTGAACTTTGGGAATGATTAGGGAATTGAAAGCTTAAGGGGACTCTTGCACTTCCAATCACCTCATGACAAGTTAGACATAAGAAAAGTTGTCCTACACAACCTTGACATACTCCTCCATGTCCACATGGTTGCCATAACAACAAAAAAATGGATTAGAATATAGAATTTACAAACTAAATGTACCTATTAATTGTTAATTGTTGCATACTTATTTAATGAAAAAATGAAATCAATATTAAAATTTAAAACATAATGATATGGAATGGCCAACAATATGAAATCATACTAACTTTAATCACCACTATTTCTTCAATGTTTTGGAGGCAAACACCACACTCAAAGTTGGGTTTTAGCACATGCATGTTTAATTAAGTAGGTTTGGATGTTGTAAGAATCCTTCCAAGGGTTTGGCATGGCTAGTGAGGTACAAAGTGATCTCCCTTTGAATTTGGGGAACGTTTTTTTGAAACCACTTCACTAGCTTCTTTTGGTGTCATTGTTGGAAATGTACCTTATAAAATTGCTGACAAAACAACAATCCCTTTGAATGACGTGGAAATGGGTGGTTGTTTCACAGAGCATGTTTCGGAAGCACGCCTATGAGCAATTAGTAGATGCACCATACTTAGATAATACATCTACATCTTAAAAAAAAAACATATTTATAAAAATGTAGCCAAGTTTTATGCAAATTGAAGAATTTGTCTACACACATAAAGCTTATGACAATCAACAATTTGGCATCCACAACACCACCAAGCATGTGTCTCTAACTTATCCAACTCATGAATCAAAATGAAGAAATAATGTAAGATTCATGCATGGAAACAGAAAACATTAGAAATTTAAGTTTATTTGTTCCTTACAAAGACTAGACCTTGAGTACAACACTCGTGCACATTAAACTTGGGGCAAATATAAATACCAACTTGCTAACTAATATGATGCCATATTTGATTCAGAGGAGGGTTTAGATATGTATCATTGCAACACACAAAAAAATTGCATCATGAAAAAGCGGAAACACTAGTTTTCCTTGAGCTTATAAATTAGGTTTAGTTAGGACACATGTTAGTTAAACCAAGAGCACAGCTTCCTAAACCTGCACTACCCATGACCACTTCAAGGATGGTTTTCCTTGAGCTTACAAATTAGGACTAGGTCAGGACCTATGTCAGATGGATTGGGAACATAACTTTCTAAACCTGCAATATCCATGATCACTTTAAGGATGGTTTTCCTTGAGCTTACAAATTAGCACTAGGTTAGGATCTATGTTAATTGGACTAGGAACATAACTTCTTAAAGTCTTGAACTACCCATGATCATTTCAAGGATGGATTTCCTTGAACTCATAAACTAGGACAAAATTAGGACCTATATGAATTGGACTAGGAACATAATTTCCAAAACCTGCACTACCCATGAACATTTCAAGAATGGTTTTCCTTGAGCTTATAAATAAGGACTAAATGAGGACCTATCTTAGTTGTCAAGAACATTATTTCTTCAACCTTCATTCCCCATGATCTATTTCAAAAATGGCTTTCCTTGAGCTTACAAATCAAGACCACACCAAGACTCATGATCTTGATTCATCCTTTGTCCAAGTCAAGAACCTTTAATGTTATTTATAGGTACATTGATTTCCAAGAAATGAAATCTACACGGGTATTAAGGTGTAATTCAAACATGTGTACAATTGGGGCTGAAAACACAAATGAATTCAAAACATCACCAATGAAATTAAATTATGGTTTTAGACTCCATGTTTGTTTGTATAATCTGACCTGATGGAGTTTGTTGTGAGGTCAAATTATCTCTTATACCCTCCAAGTTTGTTGCTGAACCAAATGCCTTAGCCACAAGTTTTGATAATCCAAATGAATAACACCAACCTTCATGAAAGACCTCATTGTAGTCAATGAGCTTGCATTTTCTTAAGGAGATTGTGTGCACCACCAAACACCATGGGTGATAGGCACTATTAAAATTCTAGGTTTTTCAAACGTTCCAAGTTGACTAACTAGTCTTTTTTTACCAATGGACATGTCCATTTTGACTAAAGGTTCAAGGCACATATTTTTTGACCAACCAACTTGACTAAAGTGATTTATTTAATTAATACATATAGTCAAGTTGAACAACTTTAATCAAAATGACAAATGGGTTTTAGTCAAATGAAACATTTAATCAAATTGAACATAAAAAATTGACATCATTAGTCAAAATGACCAATGTTCTCTAGTCAAATGAAAGACCTTCAATGTTTATTACATACCTACTTCCCACTTACAATTTTACAACCTACCTACCTACCAACCCACCCACCCACCCACCCACCTACCTACCTATATATTAACTACATACCTACCCACTCACCCACCTAGATGTACTACTTACCTACTTGCCTACCTACCCACCCACCCAACTACCATGTCCTATAACATACCTACCTAGTTGATTAACATCTTACAACCAACCTAAGTTTATGTACCTCCAACCTACCTACTTAATATAATTTTCTATGTTACCTACCTACTTATAACCTACTTCCTACCTCCCATCTACCATGGCCTTACAAATTATCTACCTATTTGTTTAGCATTGTATAACCTACTTAAATTTATGTACCTTCAACCTATGTAGTTACAATTGTATTATACCTATTATCTACCTATCTCCTAACTCCCACCTCCCTCCCACCCTACAACCTACCTACCTCTTCTACCTTCCTATTTACCTACCCAACCTCCCTATGACATGTACCCTACCTAGTTTAATGAATGGAATTTGAAATGGAAGAATCAAATTTTAACAAGTTTTGAAATTTGTCATCAATTTGCTATTTTCAAAAATATTTTCTTACAACTCATTTGAACATTTACAAAATATATTGATTTTATTGATAAACTACAAAATTATGCCTTTATTTATTTCATTTGAACAAAAATTTAAATTACAAAAATATGCCAAGTTGGGATTTCCAAATTGTTTCATAGTTAATAAGATAAAAGAAAATGTTGCAAAAGTTTTACCAACAAAAAGTTGTGTGATTTGGTGGCTAAGCCATTTGGATGTCTCCATGAGGTCTTGGGTTCAAACTTGGGCAACTCATGTGCATGAATTTGTATATTAGGTGGTGTATATCTGTCCATATGGTGTAAGAAGGGTATAGTTGGGTACCTACCAACCTACCATTTTATCACAACACAATGTGTGGCACCATACAAATGTTGCCAAATGACAAAACATAATGTTGCCATGTGGCAATATATAATGTTACCATGTGGCAACATTCATATGGTGCCACATGTTAACATCAAATGATGCCACGTCATAAAAATAATAATTTATTGGTTATATTTTACTAGTAACATTTGACCACTGGTCAAAGGGTACTGGTCAAAAACTCTGGTCAAAAGCACCACCTTACGATTGGTGAAAAAAACCATCCTAGTCATACTGGACTTGTTAAAATCATCTTGTCATAGAAAACTAAAGGGTTTTTTTTATGCTTGTCCCTTTGGGGTTTCCTTTGACCAAAAAACTTGGTTTGTAAAACCTAGAATTCTAGTAGTGAAGTATGGCCACATGATGCAACACAAATGTCATTGAAATAAAATAACTCATTGTAAACTGGACATACATAAACATTGATGGAGATGTGTTGAGAATTCAAGTTCAACTAGTTAGGTTTCATTAGTTACTAGAGTAGGAAAGTAAATGGGTTACTTTCACAAGGTTGAATTACTTTCGTTACTTATTTTAGTTTGGTTATTTGTGGTTTGGTCTTTTAGTTAAATACCTTAGTGTTGATGGTTTGGTTCTCTTTTCTTCATTACACAAGTTTGTGTATTTCATGTGACAAAAACCTTGAAGAGTTCTTGATGTTGTGTTTTGTGTTGTGAACATTATGTTGTAGTTTCCTTTCAATAAAGATTTATGTTTGCACTTGAGTAGATCTCCTATTTGTTAACAAGATGATGGCAATAGACTGAGTTGATGACCTACTGATTAGAAAAGGCTAAAAATAAGGGCCAATAGTTATTTTAATACAAGCAAGTTGCTCCATCATCCTGGGCAACATATCTTGGGCAAGCTTCAAGCCCTTCAAAGAATCACCCAATGTTCTTTCACACTCATGAAAGTTAAAATCACATAAATGTTATCATCTTTAATTACTTGTAACTTCACCTTGGTTTGCAACATGTTATTTTCCTCATATCAAACATCTTGCTTCAATTCCTCAATGATTCTGTTGTAACACAACAATTGGGAACAACTAAACCCTAATTTATCATCAACTTAGAACATGGCAATGCTTGTAGATGGTCACCACCCATGGAAATTGATGAAAACAAATCATTTTCGGCTTCTTTGAGTTTTGCCTTCACATTATCAACCTCAATTCTTGCTTTAGTATGCATTACCAACTTAATATCCATAGTTAAACGAACACATCTTTGTTCACCTTCTTTTTGTATTAGGTTTTTTTACATCCCATTTATTTGTTCTTTCAACCCTAAAATGTAGGATTGCCTTGTGACTAAGAGATTAGAAACTTTTGAATCTTTTATACATTACAAGGTGTAAGCATTTTTGATGAAGATAAACACAAACCAAATTTCAGTTGATTATGTGGCAAGTTATTATATGTAGAGTTGCCTTTTATCTTCACTTTCCAATAATGCAATGCATGCAACCTGGAATGCCCTCTTGGAGGTGGACGATGTAACCTTGAAACAATTGAATGGCTAACAGATTGTCTTCCCCCAACATCTCTAGCACATTTGGGGACAATAGGTACAATTGTTGCACCTATGGTTGATTGTAAAACATCACCTTGTTGTGAACTAGGTGGAAAAATAACTTGCTTCTCCTTTGTAACTTCCCTTGCAGCTTGTAGAAAAAAGATGTTTCTCATGGGTAGCAAGTGCATATGCTGCCCAGTTTAGTTTGATTCTATTGTTTTCCACAACCCAAGTGCACGCAAACTCCAAAATTAAAGTTTCATTCAAAACCTTTTTTTCCATACACACGTGTGTATAGGTCTACAATCACTTCTTGCACCTCACTGTCAATGTGTAGTTTGAATTTCCATCCATTTTTGTCAAACTTTTGACCAATAAACTTGCAATTTTCTTCTTTTGAAATGTCAACCTCCCCTAGGGTTTTGATATCACAACATATTCCACGTAAACCTTGTTACAACACGAAATAATCCAAGTTGATTGTTGTATTTGCCTGAAAGCATCTAGACAAGATTCATTACATAAATGTAATATTAAAAAGAAATGCACATGAAATTCAAACCATCCCTTGAAATTTGCAAAAAAAATTAAACTTGAACATATTGTTATTTCCATGGTGGGTAAAATTACACTATGGTAAAAAATTTCCACAGAATGATATTGAAACTTGTAGACAACAAATTTGCAAAACACAAGTAAGGAATCGCACAAACAAAATTGTTGCTAATCGACAATGATCCAAAGCCCGCCACATGAAGAACATAAGAAGATGGCCATGGCGACAACTAGAAAGTTTTGAATGTCCTCAAGGAGTTTAGATGCTTAAACAAAATGGGGCGCTCAACAATTGTGGAAGCTCACAACAAGAATGCAAATCGACTATAATTTCTTCCAAATTGACTTTGGTTTTTTGCATCAAGTGACTCTAAAAGGTGACAAAATGTAGTTGAGGTGGACCAACGCTTCAAATTTAGGTTCATAAACCTAAGTTGCTTAAGGTGCAACAATAGGAAAAAAGGAAATTTTTTAAAATGGTAATGACTTTTTAAATAGTTATTTCTTAACCCATTCCTACAAGAAATCCCTAAGTGGTTCCTAGTGGGTCCACCCAATCATGCTTGCCCCCAACATGTATATATTTCCACAAAAATTTATTGTTTTGAAACATGAACTTCGATTGTGCATTGTAATCCTTGTTTCATTAACAAACCTAGTGAAAAATAAAAACTTAAAAAATCACAAGTAATTTACAATTTTGCTTGAGGAGAATGGGTTCAAGTTCAAAGAATAAGTTGCCACCCTAATTTCTAAATCTAGCTAGATTAGGACCCTAGCCCCTATGATTAGACTTAAAACTCAGATTTAGTTAAAAATCAATAAAACCCGTGAGTTCACTACTCCAAAATGTGGGTGCAGTTCACTAGTCCCTGTTCATTAGACTAATGAATTCACTGCTTCTTCACTAGTCCCCATTCATTACAACTAGTGAATTTACTCAAAATCTAATGAAATCACTTGGTTTACATGGACACTTTTTGTTATAGTGGTTGGAACCAAGGCTTGGTCTTGCTAGAGATGTGTTTTGTCAAGCTGGGTATGGGTTTGATTCTTGAAAAATCCTTTTGGATTTGGCCAAATCTAATAGTAGTTTTTGCTTAAGGTTGAACCACAAGGTCTAAATCTTAAAACTTGATCTAGATACAGACCCAAACCTAATCCAAAAACACATACCCAGCCAACACTAGAATAGACCCCCATATTTGTTTGTTGTGAATGTATCAAAACCCATTTGATGAAACCTTGGTAAACATCATAAAACAAATAACTAATCACATAATTTTTTACCCTAGAGTGTATGGATATTATTGAACTCATGTGATGGTATTGTGGAACATAATCTGGTAATTTGAATGCAAAATATATTGGTTTGTGGTCAATTCAATATGTTTCAACAACTCCTAAGATACATTGTTGGATGGGTTCATTTGTCCATATGTGATCAATATGAATACCATAAATTTTTGTGATTTCTTTAAACTGAAGTTCCATTGAATATTGGATCATAAAAAATTTAAATTCATTTGGATATATTGAGTTTTGGTTAAACATGTCAATGTTGGAATCACCCATTATTACGATTGGATAATATGTTGGCATTACATCCAAAAGTTTTTGAAGTTGATTTATGATTGTTGAAAATAATAATGTTGAAGGTTGATATATGGCTATTACATGTATAGCTTTTCTTATATTTGTATTGAATGTTGTTGTAATAAATTTAACTCCCAAAACGATAAATGTTTCATGTGATGATAATGTTATGAATTTGTCATGTATTACCATTGTGCCATTTGATGCATATACATTTATGTTTGGATGTTTTTTTGAATCAATATAAAAAATACTATTTGAGTTTGTGGATTGAAATGTGTTTCATTAAAACATAATATATGGGATGTTTTTGGATTATAATCAAAGAAAACATCATTTTTATGTAATGATAAGGATCTAGTGTTCAGAAAACAAATAAGAACATGTCAATGACAAAGTGTATGTGGTGTAAAAATTAGGACATCCCATCATGTAGTTGTTTGCAATTGATGCATTTCTATGGTAAACTTTGGGTCGATTTCGAAATTCTTCATTTACAAAGGTTGAAGGAGGTAAAGATTTTCTTTGTTTTTAATATGGGAAAATGTTACATGTTAAACCATGTTTATATATTCCATTAGGATCAAAAGTTAAGTAATCAAATGTTAATCCTTGTGTTTGACGTATAGTACGTCCTATGGCTAATTGAATAGGAAATTGCATCCTTCTTATAATATGAGTTGAATTTGAACCAATTTGGATATCTTTAAACATGGGTTCTATGGGTGTCCACATGGGATGTATTTTGTGTTAATAAAAGTGGGCATTTTTTATTCTTGTCAATTGACCACTTTTAGGGTTATTAAACAAAATCCAAATGATTTTTTATGAATTAGGCAATTTACTTGAAGCTTGGAAAATCCCATTTACATCATTTACTAAACCATCATGCATTGAATAATTGTCAGCACAAAGTTCGACCAACATGTTTTTCTTTATTCAAATTTCTGAATGTATTCCGAGAGTGAAATCTAGATAATTTTGCAACTAAAATGATTTGGGACATGTGTATCATGATGTTTATCTTCTACATGAAATAAGTACACATCTTTAGATCACTTCATAAAAAAGTTGATTCATTGTGGTTAAACCTTGCTTCATTTGTATAAAATAAATATATGGAAGTTTTGGATTTTTAGGTGGTGTACAAAAACATTGATTATTTATTATATTTATGTCAAATTGTGATTTTTTGGAAATTCAAAATTAGTTTAATATGTTAATGAATTGTTCATCACTTTGATGCATGACTTCTTTAAATTCATAACATTTGATCTTTCCCATCCAAAAATTTGGTGTTAGACTATCAATATTGTTCATATTGATTTTGAAAATTCCAGCATCATGAATAGGTTGAACTTGATAAAAGTCACCTATAATAATGACATCAAGATTTCCAAAAAAAAATTATGTGCACATGTTTAATTGATCTTAACCAAAGATTGGTGAATTTTAATATTCTTTTGCCTATTAAGAGATTTTATCCAACACCATCAATTGTAATTGATCATATTTCTTTATCAAACTATTTAACCGTTCTAACTTAAAGATGGCAAATCTTTACAATTAAGAGGAATAGAAAAACTTGAATGAATTTTGTTTCAATCAATGTTAAATGTTGCCTTACCAGTGTATGCCATGAATAATGTTTTCTTTCTAGAAGGAATATCTAATTGAAGATGTTTGTTGTAAAATCATAATAGACCTTAAATCAAAAACACTAACGTGAAAGTTTTACGTGTACTAGCACCTCCAATAATGAACAAGTGAAGTGGTTCATTTGGATTTTATTTTTTCTAAACATAACATCAACAAATATAAAAAGTTGTTCAATATTCATTTTTTGAAGCAATGAATGAAATTCATGGGTAGGCAAAATTTGATCTTGTGCACCAACATTATTTAAGTCAAGAATGGTGGACATACTTATACGTGGTGTAATAATATATTTAGTGTTGATGTTGTATGTTTCAATGTTAATACAATTAATGATTTCTTGGGGTGGAGAATGAACATTTGCATCAAAAAATTTAGTCATCCATATGTTTGTATAATTGTTTTTTGCCAAATTTTCAACTTGTGATTCTATGTTCGTTTAATTCATTATGTGCATGTTATCATTGTGAAAATAATATATAAATTTTTTTCGCACTAAATTAATTTATTGGAAGGTAATTTTTTCAATGATTTGACATCTTTTAATACAAATGCACGTTCTTGCAAAGGAAATGTGTTGATAAATTTAAATGTTCTAAATGCATGGTATAATGGAATAGACAATACTATGTATGTAGCTAGTTTTGCTAACATTTGTTGAACATTGAGAAATGTGTTCCCCATTTTTCAAATGCAAGTGTTTGTTCCAATTTTATTTTCATTACCATTAATAATTATGGCTTTTAATTCTTTTGTGATGGTTTTATCAATTTTTGTTAAATAAGATATACAATAACTCGTTGCTACATAAGGGTCAAGTATAAATTGAACATTCGTATTTGCTTGCCAAAGATTTCCAACATGAATACCAAATGAGTTTGTTCGTATGCCTTTACAAGATCTTTGTAAAAAGATTGTTGGTTTTTAATTTTCACTTTTAATGCATTTATCTATGTATTCGTTATCTATGGAAATTGATTCCAAGAATGTAGTGAATGACATAGTTAATGTTGTTTGTAGGTCTATTTTTTTAAGGTCATCAAAAAATATGTTATTAATTTCATTTAAACAATCTTTTCCAAATGGGATAAATTTCCAAGCAATATTGGTTCAATAATTTGTGTTTCTTCCATAAGGGCTATGGAAAATTAAAACTACAAATAATTTGATTTTTCTTTCTACAAGTTTTTTTGTGACGATGTCATTGAACCTCATAGAGTTTTGGAGTTAATTTATCACTATCACATGTAATATATTTATCCACAAAATTTTCAATTATTTTATTAAAGTCCAAACCATATGTTGGGGCATTTGCAACCCATAAAAGTCCATGATCATGTTCATTGAACCATGATCTTGAAATTTTGTAACAAAGAAAGTATCCAATAAAGGTTTTAAACTTATATCATCTTTCATGCGCAATTTTCGAAAACATTTCATGTGATGGCCATTGTAACGAACACATGTAATAGGATTAGATTGTATAAGATTTGCGATGTGTTTTGTTTTTAATTTATCAAATGGCATGTCAAATCCAAGTTTTTTACTATTAAAGTATACAAACTTTGTAACAAAGGAAGCCATTTACTCTCAACACTAATGAATGTAACAAAAAGTGTTGGGGGCCTAATTGACATATCATTGTAAATACATATTTTCTTATTCAATTTAAATAATCATGTGAAGTATGTATTCGTGGAAGATCTATGTATTTGAAATTTGAAGGTAATATACATCTAGGTTTGGTTTGTTAATGATTTCATGTGCTTGAAGTTGATGTCCAAGAAGTTTTGCTTTGCACACTCAAATCCAAGATGATGATATTACAAAATGGATCAATATTTTTATAGCTTTAAAAAATAAATTTGGTATGTGTGTGGCAAAATCATGGTTTTTATGCAAGAGTTCCCATTGAACAATTGTTTGATATGACATTTTAGTTCCTTGGTTGCTATGAGGTTGACCAAAAAATAATGTTGGAAAATTTAATTATTCACAATGAATGTTTTGGAAAAGATCCAATGGTTTGAAATCTTTGCCTAGTGCCACAGTTATAACATTTCAAAGTAATTGTAAATTTGTTCAGAAGATAATATGTTTTACACCATAATATTTGTTGATATATATTCTTATTCCTCTTCAAATCCATCTTCATTGTTGTTGTCACTTGGCACATCATTTGTTTCACAAAAAATGTTAATAAAATGGGTCTAACGAGACAATGTGAACATATCAAACCATGGATGGATTGAAATATTAAAATATTTATATAATGGTGTGTTAAGGAAATCATGCAAAGCTGTCATAATAAGGTTTGGATGTACATTACTTGTCAAATATGGAGATTTATATTCCATTCATCTTTTAAACAATAAACGAATAGTTGTTTCATCATGTGGAAGATGAAGGTAAAATTGATTAAGTGAAATTTACATTTGTTGGAACATTGATAATACTTCTTTTAATATTATATTGACCATAACCTTGGAGTTGCCAAATTTGAACAAAAGCCAAACATGGCGATATCAATCATTCTTCTAATTCATTAAATTTTTTCACAAAATCTATGAGGTCATTCAATTTAATGTTTGTTGGGACTAAAAGGTTTGGAGTTTTATTTTTTTGAGAAAATGAATAATAACTTTTACACAATAATGGTTTAATTTCATCAATTGGAATATCAAGACAATATTTTTCAATGGTTGTTTTATATATTTTTACTACTTTTTTTTAAAAGCATAATTGATGACAAACACACACATGGGTGAATTAGTGTATCCTTAAGTTGTTCAAAATATTTAATTCGACGATCTAATGAATTTTTCATTGATTCCAAAAATATATCTTCAAATGTGTTGTGTTGAAGTAGTTTAATGGCATGTTACAATTAATCAAATTTGTGTTCAATTGATGAGAAGGAAGTTGTTGGGTTCATAATTCCGAATTATTAATGTTATTAGTATTAATATTTATATTTGTCATAAGTTGCATGTTGTCCAAAGAAAAGTTGGTAGTTTTTGCAACATTTTTTTAATTTTGTATAATGTGACATAAATGACGATAAACTTAGGTGAATTGTAATTGCAATATGGAATTGTTGACCAAAAAATTATTTGTTATATCTTTTAAAGTGGATAATGGACATGTAGTCATCAAATGCTTTAACTCATTGTCATGGATGGGTTGACAACGAAAATGTTTAGGTTTGTGAACATTTTCATGTGATGTTTGAGTTTTATGTTTTTGTGAGTGCATAACATCATTAATGTCATGCAAAGACAAAGATTTTTTTTCCCATGTTGAACACATTTTGTTATTGGTTTGGTGTCATGTTCCATGTGTGTTAATTCTAACATGTTTTGATCATCCAATTATGAAATATTATGAAAAATGATTAGTTCATAATGGCCTTTTATAGGATTAAATATTTTTTCATGGTAAAGTGATTGTAATGGACTATTTGTTATAAAATCGTCACTAGCACATAAACATATCATACAATTTGTTTTTGACCACACATAAATAGGCCTTCATAAATAATCTACCAAACAAAATATTGCACGATTGTCACCCCACAAACCCCCATATTTTGCACTTATGGCCATCTTGTCCACATAGGTTTACAAGGAATGGATGCCATGATCTTTGTGTAATTAAAAAACATCAAAATGGATATTGATGATTTCTTGGAATACATGAGCAGGTTGTTGAAGAGATTATGCAAAGTGGGCCATACATTAGGAATGAAATTGGGGTGGGGTTTGTGAATAATGAAGTAAAAATGACACTAAATCAAACAAACAATCAGGATAATTTTGAACTTGTTGAAGATGTTGCACATTAAACACAATGTCAATAATCATGTTGAGACAAATGATAAAAATATTTGTTGAAACCAATAGAAACACATATGTGGATTAAAGCAATGATTGATGAAACAATAGTCAACAACTTCACATCGCCCTTGTTACTACTCACAATGTTTTTCATAATGCAAAATTTAAGACCTCCTTTGTAGAATTGTTTAATCAAGTTATGAAATTCGGCTTGGAATATGGTGGCAAAACTCATTTACATTAATCACAAATATGAAAGATTATTTGTTGAAAAAAAAAAAAAGTAATAAAACTTGACAAAGTAATATATATATTCACAATTTGAATGTCTTTTAGGGAGGTTCCATTAGTAACCAATAATTCAAATTTGCCATCAATCTCACCACACACACCAATGATAACAAATGCAATGGCCATTGTTGCAAAAGGTCGCAACTTGTGTCAACCAAAATTGTTGATTATGTGTTTGGGATGAAAAAACAATTTGACAAAAGGGTCAAAAGGAGGGATGATTGTCACTTTAGTGGCTATAGAAAGCTCAATGGTCTAGTCCGAATTTCCTTTGTCATAGTCAGATTTGGCTTTGACAAAAAAATTTCTCCAACCAAATAAAATTGCCTTTCTTGATCAACTTAGAATGTGTCTTTATCAAAGCACTTTTGATGTTGATAATGATTATGGTGGTACCCACAAAATCAATGACATTTGCATGGAGGGAAGAATAAGCAATAAATTTGGTTGGGGATCCAAAGAGGGAATAATTGCCATATACACTTAAAACAAGATAATCAAAGGTAACATTACGAATTGTGTGATCAATATCTTCAACAAACACAGTTGGTTGTTCATTTCGTTTTGCCATCAAAGCCAGTTGGAGTAAAACTTGATAATCTGAACACAACATAATGAAAAATATATATAAGAAAAAAAACAATGAAAAGATTAAACTTGCTACGTAAAATTAATGAATGTAAAACAAGTTAGTAGATGCATAAAAACGTTTGACACATTCAAAACAATGATGAAGAAGATGATAAGTAATGAAAATTTAGTTCAAAAACAAATCATCATAAAAAGAAAAACAAGGTAGAGAGACATACATTTGATAGTGCATTTAATAATTAAAAACTGCCAAAAATGCTTTTAATGCCATCAATGTTGAAGGAATGTTTTTTAGGCCTCTCCATCAAGATTTCTAATCGCAATTAGCCCAAAACCTTGGTGTTAGTGTAACAACTGGCAAAAAAAAAGGTGGACAAATCGATCAAATTTCAGTCGTCACCTTTGAAATTAAGGTTTTCGGCCCAAAACCCTAGTTGTAAGGCAATGACCAGGGAAAAAAAAAGGTGCACATGTCGACTGACTTTTAGTCACCACTGGTCCAAAACCTTGGTCACAATTTTAAAAATAAAATAAAATAGATAGGTCAACGAAATTTCAGTTACCATCAATCCAAAACCTTGGTTGCAATCCAACGACTGCACACACAATGGACAAGTTGACTAAGTTTTCATCATCACAAGTCCAAAACCCTGGTCACAATGCTACAATTGAATTTTTTTAAAAAAATATATATTTTATTTATAATTTACATATTTGTGTTAATTGAAATGCTTTCAAAAAATAAAAGGACAAAACAAACTACATGCCATTGCATAGTCTCTCCCTTTAAGGCCAGAGCCAACAAAGGGGGAAAGGAAGAACAAAGAGAAAGGACCCAACTTGGTCCCTTATAAAAGGACTTGATCCCTTGTAAAAACTTCCACATCAACTTGGTACTTATCCCAAAGATTATTGTGAACTTATTATACTATTCTTTTTAGGGTGCATTCACACTTGATGTTAGTGACTCTAGTGTTGACACCATGCTAGCCATTTAGGACTTAAACCTAGTTATCAGGAAAATTTTATGTTAAACTAACATTCAATTAACATTAAGCTATCATCCATTTAACATTGGGTGCCACCTAGGATGCCACCTAAATTTTCATTTAACATTGACTTAACATCAAGTGTGAATGCACCATTAGTATAATATGTTTATTGATAAATGTGTAATGATTTGTCACTGATTTCCTAGTGTATTTGGAGGGCTCCTTAAATCCATAATCTTCCCTCTTGACACAGGAGGTCATCTTACATCTGGGGATGGGGTCTCACATTAAGGGCCTGCCCTTTTTTCTTTGCATGAATGAGCAGGGTCTTGGCTGTTAGACATGGAAAAAATCTCTGACAGGTCATTACGCACGATAATGCCCCTCAGACAGGGCGTTTCCAGAATTCAGCCCTGCCCTTATAGGCTTATTCTGTTAATGCCCATGTCCGCGGGCCTTAGCTACCACAGTTTGTCTTCCACTAAGCAGGGCAGGGCAGGGCAGGGCTTTTTTCCAATTTTCTGATGCAGTTGAAGTGACAATCACCCATAAGAAGATTTAGCCAGATTTGGCAATGATAAAAAATATGAAAAATAAAATAAAATCCAGCATCCTTCTTTATTTTTGGCTACTACAACTTAGAATAGAATCTGGCAATTGATAAGTGAAAATTGAGATTGTTTGAAATTTGGTCACTAAAAAACTAAAAAACAATAAAATTTCGCCAATTTGAAGGAAAAAAATCATGATTTGTTTCGCCCAAAAAAATAAAAAACCCCCCTCTCACTAGGGCACTGATATGGATATAATTTCTATGAAAATTAGCACTAGCTAGATTCAAGCATTTATTATGTATTTCTTAATATTACTAGTTTGCACTTGGTTGACAAAAAACATTCTGGAGCATTAATGTGCACATTTGGTGATGTACCTATGTATAAAAAAGGATTATCTTTAATGTTAGGGGCGCAATTGCCTGCACAAAGAAAAGGGGGAAACAACAACATTTGATAGACCCACTTACATAGAGTGTAAATTGTAACAAACTCCCTCCCTATTATAAATGAAACAGAAACAAGGGGTTGTGTCACACTGTGGTCTTGCCATTTACAATAAAAAGGTATCTAAAGGCAAAAGAAGAAGAATTATGGAAACTCAAATATTTCACCATGCAAAAATATAATCTTCCAAAAAACCTCTAAAAGAAACCAAAAGCCTTCCAAGATACTAAAACACTGTAACTAATCTTAAGTTTCAACACAAGCCAAAATATCATGTTTCAAAAATCCTCATATAAAAATAGACCTATTATTATTATTATTACCTAGGGGCCAAAATCCCTTAAGCTACTATATTCTATAATGAATCTAAACACAATATCCTTCACTTGGCAGGCGAGGCCAATAAACACAACTTCCAAATGATGTAGTCCCCAAAAGAAAATAGACTGAAAATGCATTGGACAAATCCTCCTTTGTGGATGCATGCATGCACACATCCATTTGATTTCATATTCCATATTTGATATCCATTGGATGCCTTACATGTATGCATCCATTCATCCAGCCATTTTCCAACACATTTGGATATGCTCCTAACTGTTTATAAACCCAGGGTTTTTTTTTTTTTTTTTTTTTCCCAATTTTTTTAGGTTGTTGGAGTTTATTTCTTTTTTTCCTTTTTTTTTATATTTTTGAAATTTAATCTTTTTTTTTTCTTCTTTTTTGGTTCTTTTGGGTCCCCCCCTCCTCCC
>Ga0116229_10002911_pt1 | contig 27994 bp, 18 predicted proteins | sample S1TSphgellanicum_3_FD_87313 | JGI IMG/M metagenome (GOLD analysis project Ga0116229, IMG submission 87313) | Host-associated microbial communities from peat moss isolated from Minnesota, USA - S1T2_Fc - Sphagnum magellanicum MG | ecosystem: Host-associated > Plants > Peat moss > Unclassified...
ATGGGGGAGGCGAAAACGAATAAAGGAACCGACAGGATTTTTTTCAACTCTTTTATTTTAAAAAAAAAAAATTTTTCCATTTTTTTTAAAAAAAATTTTAAGAAAAAAAAAAAAATTTTTTTTTTTTTTAAATTAAAAAAAAAAAAAAAAAAAAAAAAAAAAGGAAGAAAAAAAAAAAAAAAAAAAATTTCTCTTCGACCAAGAAAAGGCCAAGCATTTTCTTTTCTTTAACTATTTGTTTTGGAAAGTGCAAAGTGCTTTCTAGAGCATAGCACCCCTTCAATCCATCATACTAAAGCAATCCAAGAAGAACAATTTGGATCTTATTCGATTCTTTCTACAACGCCCATAGATGAAGTGCTCCATTTAAGATCAATTCTTCGATGCAATTGCTTTGATCCACCTCCTTGATGAAAAACGATAATACGCCTTGATGAATTTTTCTTGGCAAACTTCTTTTTAAAACTAAAAGCCAATTTTTTTTAGTGTTTTTCCCTTCCAACAACTATTTATCATGGTGTATTTGCCTCTTTTTTTAATTTAAAATATTAATGACATCAAAAAACTAAATGTACCTTAAGTACCCTTTTTCGACTGCTAACGCCATCAATTATCGTAGATGATTGATCATTTTGCGCCTAGCCATAAGATATATCATGTAAAATAATGATGCTATTAATAAATGGGCCTTTGGCTTGTGGTTGGTTTTACGGGCAAACACAATAGGACTAAAGTATTTTTTGCCAATCAACTGCATAGGTGTTATGATTTCATATGAAAGTGAAACACACTAAGTGTGCATTACATTTGTTTGTGTGGACACTTATGATCTAAGGTTAAGTCCATCGAATATTAAAATGCACAAAAGCCCTTTTCAGGCAAATGTTTAAGTGCTACATGAAAAAGTATACAGACAATTTTGTCATCACTGAAGTTGACCTGCTAACCTTCTCGACCAAAGTAGTCAAATTGTCAGTTGCAGAATTCTAACAAAAATGCGGTCCTAGTTTCGAAAAGGCCAAAACCAAGGTAGTATCCAACATGGTCTTCAAAAATTAAGGATATTCAAATTACGAACTTCACTCCAAGTTCAACAACATGTCGCCGAGCGTAAATCATTATCATATCGCAATCCTACCTAGCCCACAAAACAAAGTATGGCCACTCTACATACCAAGGTGCGCAAGTTGATAGCTTTAAAGAACCTCAGTGCTATAATTATACAAAATTTTACCCTGAGAGGTTGGTCAAGTTACATGCAAATTCCATCTACCACAACTCAAAAAACTAAACAAGGATCTTAAGGCAAAGCTCTTGTCACCCAAGACTCAATAACCTTGAAACCCTTGTTATTACAAGTATTCTGAAGAAAACATTTACTTATTTCTAAATAAACAAAAGTAACACTAATATAACCACCAAGTAACCTTGACACAAAACTCATTTTTGAAACAATTCTCATTCATAAGGATTCTAGGGTGGACTTACCTAGCTCAATTGGAAACAACCATTATAAGCCACATCCTACAAATACATTCATCCCTTTTCTTACAAATACAACAAAATGCAGGTTATATTTTCCTAAGCAAATTACATACCCAAAACAATTATACTTGTCCACACCAATCAAAACTAAACAATTAACCACTAACTTACAAGTGTCATTTCTCCTTGGTAATTCACCATGTTTGTAGCTAAACATCTCTTCATGGAATACTCTACTTGTGATTTTCACTATTTGATTTATACTTGATCATCTAACTTAAGGTTAATTTTCAAGTAGTTGAAAAGTACCAACTCCTCATAAATAGGTCATAATCTAATGCAAATGAGTTCAATTGACACATGTATAAGTGGTGCACAAGTGACATATACAACCAAAATCTAGAGCATAAAGGATATGGGAAGAGTGTTTGAAACAAGATGCCAATCAACAATGTGGGGATGTGCCAACCATTTTATTCCAATCCCATTGTTTAGTTACTTGAATATTGAGATCCTATGGCTATTGGCCAAATTGTCAACCCTCCCCCATCCCAATTTTTTTCCCTAAGAAAATAGTGTTTAGGGAAAAGGAATAAGATAACATGTCACAAATTATGACATGTATGTCAGACCTTACCCCAATTCTATGTAATATATACAAGTTGTAAATATATAATAAGATTTTATAATTAATTATTAAAATACAATTTTTCATTTTATTTAGTTTGTCATTCATCAATGAAGGATCCAAACTAGCTATAATGAGGTAGTTGCCCTGAGGACTCAGTTTTTCACAGTCCTTGGTAAAAAAAATTTAATTGTAACAAGGGCCACATGGCAACTTGTGAATCGCTGGATCACATAATTCAATGTATTTACCTCAAAAATTCAAAATTAATCCAAAGTTTTTGTGGACACCAGGGTTAATTGAGCAAGGGATTAGTTTTGAATTATGTGTTTATGTGGTTGAAGTCTGGGTGTGCACTCTTGTAGGTGTTGTTCAAATTTGTGCGTGTTTTTTTAGATTTCATCTAGTGGGGTCTTTTCCCTTGGGTGTTATAAGTTTCATAGTTTGCATTGTAATGCAATCATGTGTGTTTTAAGTAAATGTAGTCAAAGAAAATGGCAATTGACCTATAGGTAGTGGGAGAAGTGCAATCGTTGGAAAAAGTAAACAAAGGAGTTCTTTGCATTTGTTAGAGAGTTGAACAACAAGGGTTTGAATCCAAAACATAGATCACCTCTAGCCACATGACCATAATGAACATCATTGAAATGTTTTGAAAATAAGAAGTCAAAGCCAAGTTGTTGCATTTGTTTTTTTATTTTTCACAAATCAGTAAAAGTTGCTTGTAAACACCCAAGAGAATTTGAATGGAGATGAAAAAAAGAGTTGAACTCTTCTCCAACACTTGTAGTGCTTATAAATATGGTCAATAAAGGATTTAAGGTCACATTTTAGCTCGCTTGTAGGGTTTGAACTTACTTGAACTACAAATGTCTAATCCTAAATGTTGGTAATGTGCATTATTAGGGCAATGGAAATAATGAACTTCAAGGTGGGCCTTTGAAGGATGTCATGACCAAGGATTTGTGGGCATTAAATGAAATGAATCATTTAAACCATGAAAAAAAAATCAATGTTTTTTGCACTTTACTAGAAAAAAAATGTTAAAATGCAATGAAAGGTGAAAATGACTTTTAGGATATAAAGTTGGAGATGTGAAAGGTTTCAACTAGGCTAATGGGAGCCAAAACTACATGTTTGGCTAACTCTTGAACAAGGACTCATTTTGAAGAAAAATAAAATGATGTGGCATGTTCCAATTGGCTAAACCAAATGGATCAAAAGTTTGGGTGTATGTATTATTTAGTGGTTCATTTTAAGCAAATACAACACTCACAAGAGTTACAAGAAAGTTTTTATAAATTATCCATATGGATACAGTTTAAAATTCTAAGATTTCATTAATGTATTCTTTGATTATTAAAGTTTCAGTCACTTATGAAATTTTTTAAAACTAGATCAAAACCCATATTGAAAAATGTTGTCGTTAGCTGGTGTTATGTTGAAATCACCTTGCAAATCTTTTAAAAATAACCCATAAAGGGTGTACAAGTACAATTGGGTGGATCCACTAGGAACAACTTGAAGGAATGGTCAAGAAACAAAAATTGGCCAAATAATATTCCTAGGCCCTTTTCTTTAATTTTTTTCATAATTATAAGTTTTTTTCTCATGTTTATTTATTGCATGCCAAAATATATGGCTTGAAGGCTTCATTACAATTTAAAAAGGTGGAAATCGTTACAAATTTGTATCCTTTATTGATGTGGCCCCTTCAAGAATCAAGTTCCTAAACTTTGAAAATTCATAACTAAATTATACCTACTCAAATAATTACCCAATAAGAATATCAAATAGAATACCATTTAAAGTACCTTAGAAAGTCATATCCATAAAAAAAACTCCAAACCTTGTTTGAAAAATGTTCCTAACAAAAAAGTTCAAGGAAAATAATGATTATGACATTCCTAAAACTTTGTGTGAATGTAATGAATAGGAACATCAAAATTCAGAGTATTTTTGGCATTGTTAAAATCTCAAAATCTATACAACCTAATCTTTATATGTGTTTCCTATATTTTTCCAAGGTTTGATGGGTCCTAAAAAATGAAGATGTGATGTTCATAATGGTACCACCTAATTTTACTTACACCCTAAAGTACATAAAAATAAAAGCCCATTTAGATATTTCAATTATGGGCGTTTGCATTTTAAGGTGGCTCATTTTTTGAAAAAACAAAAAATTACAAAAGTCCATTCTACAGTGTTAAATTGTTTTAAAAATTTGGTACCTTGGGTTCAATGGTAATAAAGTCCATGTATCAAAAGAAATAAAGTCCATATTAATAGAAGCCCCTACATATTACAAATATATACACCTCTAGAAAAAAATTTGAAATTTAATATAAAAAAACAATTATGTTAGGAACTTATGAAAATATGGTTCAATCTTGACCATCCAAAGTCCCTAATTAAAATTCAATTATAATTTTTGAGGGAAGACTTTCACATAAAAGTTTATTATTGGATGTTACACCATATATTGAACCCCTATAAATATTTTGGAATGGAATTCAATATGAACCTTTTTATTCTTTACCATTCTAGTCTATTGACCTGTCCATATTTTTGTATTTCAAAAGTCCATTGTGAAAATTTGGTGTACTTTTATTGAAAAATAATTACATATATATTTCATAATCAAGTTGTTAATGTATAATCAATTTCAAATCTTCAATTTGATAAGATTTATGGTTTGTTATAAGTGTCCAAAGAAAGGGCACTTTGCAAAAATGGGCACCATGACACAAAAAGTGGGCCACCTTAATGTGCATTCACCCTTATGTACCCATTGGCCATAAAAAGTTTGACAAATGAAAAATAAATTCATTTTTAAAAACATTTGATAACAAGGTTCAATTTTGACACTTCAAAATTTGATAACTACCATTTGCTTAAGATTTCACAAAAAAAGATTTGACATTTAAGTTTACGGTTTCATTTTTCAACCCATGCTTAGTCATTATAAAAAATTTAGAATATAATTCAATATGAATTCTTAAATTTTTTAACAATCTAGTGAATTTATCAATATGTATTTTTTACTTCAAAAGTCCACTATTAATAATGAATGCATTATTTTCAAAAAATAATTATGCAAATGTCTCCATAATCAAATTGTTAATTTAAAATGATTTATCATTTAATGTATTTATTATTCACCATAAGCATTTAAACACAAAGCATGTTGTAGAAATTGTTATTAGGATTCCAAAAGTGACCCACCATACCTTGCATTCACCCGTTTGACAAGGTTGACTTTGGAAACAAGGTACTTTTTAAAATCCACACAAGATTTTGAACTCCTACCAACAACCATGTGTAATCTAATGCATCTTCATGTGCATGCCAACTATAATCATCATCTTCCTCTAGACACACAAAAGTTGCTTCCATTGCTAAAACCTTGGTATTTAAGTATGGGCATCCTCCTTCACCTTCATCTTCTTGTTTCACACACACACCATGTATAAGGTCATTTTCTTCCTACAGACACTCAACAAGCTTGAGGCTCCTTGTTAATCAATTTTTCCCTTCATTGTTGTCTTCTTTCATACATCCACCATATGTGCAATTGTGTTAATCCTCCTTCACAAACATGGAATTCATGAACATGATGAAAGCACAAATAGGTGGACAATTTGGATGCCATAATCATAAATTTTTAAGATTATAAATGAACTTCAAATGTGGTGTCATATATTGTCCATTTTTTAATGATTGCAAAAGACTTTAATGAAAATTATATTTTAAAAACATGCATGAATTCTAAGAAAAAAATGGATTCATAATGGACTTTTGAAATAACAATATTGTCTTTGTCACACATTAAATTTACATGTGGATTCCAAAAACATGACATGGTAGTGTCAAAATTGAAATTAAAAAATAGTCCACATTAAATGAGATTTGTAAAAATAAAATACATTGAAACTTTTCGAATACAAAAAATTTAGATTTTTAAAATTAATTTTCAAAAAATTGCCTCATTTTACTCATTGAAAGTTCATTTTGCATTCAAAATTCCAAGCTTTCACATGAATTTTTGACCAATCACATGTTTACATATATCTATAGGGCAATTTACCAATATTTTAAACATAGCTATATGGGAATGCACATTAAACAACATAGTTTGTTAAATGTCACACTATGATAATTTTAACAATGCAAAATTTGGACTTTCAAATGTCATTTTTTAATCACTTAACCATGTTTTCACATAGGAAAAAATCTTCCTTTTTCAAACATATGTGCCAAGTAAGACATTTTCTTGCAATGCATTTCATTTCATTTTGTTACAAGGTGTTTTTTGAAGCTTAGATATGTTACTTTCATTTTCTTCTTGTTCTTTCACTTGCAAAGGTAAGGAAGTTCTTGGCCATTGCAACAATTCTTAAGTTCATTTCTAATCATATTTGTAGTATAGGGTTATTGCATTGTGGGAATCAAATGTTATGCTTTGTTTTGCATTTCATTATTTATGCATGATGGACAAGTAGGTTTAGGTTAAAGCTAAGTTTTAAGCATTAGTGTACATGTTTTTCTTCTTATGTTTCTTTTGCTTGACTAACTGTTCTAAATGGTGAAAGAAAAGAAGAGAAAGGACAATGTTGATTTTTTGCCTTGGGAAAAGGTGAATTATTGGCAATAGACATAAAAATATTTTTCAACAATGAAGCATTTGAATAACAAAGGTTTCAATCCAAAAATGAACCTCACCACAAACATGTCACAGAAAATGATTTAAGGTTTGGTTTGAAGCCTAGTTTCAAAGTTACCAACACTCTCCTTCATGTTTGATACCAAGGAGTTGAAGAAGTTGAATTGGCAAATCTATGGTGCAACCCAACAATGACTTCATGTTATGGATGGTTAAAGAATTTACATTGCACAAGAATGTAAACCATTTTAATTAAAATTAATTGGGCAAAGGTTAGAATATTAACAACCAAAGAAAAGGTGCACAAAATAAATGTGGGAAAACTCAAAAATGGAAGCATGGATTTGACTAACTGGAAATGGAGAAAGGTGAACCTACATGACAATTTGAGAGCAAGCCCTTGACCTTTCGAAATTAACAAAGTTCTAAGCAGAATGGTTCATAATATGTGTCCATATGAGATCTCCCCATCTAAAACAAAAAGGGTGGTAGACTTGCATGCCCTATCATGTGATTTAGAATAGCTTGTCATTGCAAAGGTAACTAATGTGAAGGATGAGAAGAATAAACTTTCAAAGAAACTAATTAAAGGTTAAGGTTTGACTCATGGAGGACCAAAAAAATATTACAAAGGAAGCACGATGGTCCATAGCTACATATGAATAGAAATTGAAGGTGATAATTCAAAAGACTTGTAACTTTCAACAAATTGAATGTAATTTGTGATTTACCACAAAATTATGTTATTTTCTTTTGTGCACATTGTATTTGCCCCTAATACCGTAACCTTGGGTTAGGTTCGATGCATTGAAAACGAATAATTAATTATTTTCAAAGAATGCATTTTAAGAAAATTATTACTAAAATTTTCGTTAATGAAAATGAAATTTTTTAATGAAATTCGTTTGAGCATTCAATTGCCTTCCAATAATATTTATGTTTCAATGCTCACACTCTCATCCCCTCACCTATTTTTTGCCTACTGATTACACTTTTAATGCTCTTGGGGAAAAAATCACCAATTAGATGAATTATGACTGAATTTGTGTGGGGATACTCATTAGTATTGTGACTTTTTTTAATGATTAACAAGGAACATGACTTCTTTTACCAACTTCTACAAAATTTTAGATTTTTTTCACTTTCAAGGTGCATTTATCATTTTTCGTCATTTCCAATGTGTTTTTATCAAATTTTTCAACACTTCAACATTTTATTTTCAAAAAAAATGTTCAAGGTTTTAATAATTATTTATTGTTGAACCTAACCCATGGCTACATTAGTTACATATTAAAACATCACAATGATGTGCCAAAGGATCTAAAAACTTTATAAAAGTTAATTAAGGTTCTGCAATGTATGTCGATGTAGATCTCTTGAATGGGGAGAAGGAAATTTAAGTTCTATGGTTTTACAATGGCTTCTATTTGAGATTTTTGAATGGGGTGCATAGATACATGCAATATTTGTTTATATTGAAATTGGCACTGCCATTGCAGGCTTTGCCATAATGATGTTGTCATTTAAGGTGATTTTCCATTAGATATTATCATTTTCTTATGTGGGTTGTATTTGTCCCTAAAAGCTACAAATTAAAATCTCACAAGGTGATGAACCAAGGGTTTTATAAACATTATAAAAAGGAAATTTGGCATTAATGAATGCTCTAGAATGGATGTTGATATAGATTCTTTAATGGGTTTAAAAGGAAATATGGGTTTTAGTGTCGCAACCCCACTTTGAGGGAAATGTGAGGTCGCCACTCACATTCCCGAAAAATGGAACTTGGGAGTCCTCCGAGACTCCTGAAAATTCAGAACGCAATTGTAGGGGTCAAAACACCTTGCATTGAAGTGTTCTTTATACCGTTGGAAAGGTCTTGAAATGTAAATGTCCAAAATGGCCTTGCATGAACCATTTGGACATTTGTAGCACAAGTTATGGTCGAAAGAAGGGCCGGGAATCAAACTAGCAATTTGACTCCCAACCACTAAAAGTCGAGAATCGACCCAATTCCGGTGTGTGCAGGTGGAGTGCAACACACCGTTGGAAAGCTTTCAAGGAAGGCTACAAGTTTGTTTTAGACCTCGTCCCAAGCCGAGATTGGAGCAAGAAGTTATGAACGCCCAAAGTCTCGGGAGTCCAAACCGGGACAATTTCGGGACTCCACTTTGGGAGTCCCAAGAAAAAATGCCATTCAGATGCAAGTGCGATGGTGAGACACAGAGAATACTATATGGGAGAAGGTGGTGGCTTCCCCCGAATCTAAGCTGTGGTAAGTCAAGTGAGTACAGGGTTGCCCATGGCTTGTCTAAGCACCAAGGGTGCTTCAAAATGCGAACTAACCAACTTGTTGGTTGGTTTTGATGCAAGTTCGAATTAATGAATAGCTTGTCCCTCTTCCTAGTCCAATCCCGGAGCTTCAGCACGCCCCTCTACCCCTTTTAGTGTTGAGAGTTGGGAGCGTGCCGCGAGTCCTCCCCAATTCCGCAACTTGAGTAACATAGTACCGACTTGGGACTAACTAAGGACTTGGGAGCGCGTCATTTAGGTTTCTACAATGGACATTGTTATTGTTTGTCATGTGGGGCATAATTGAATTTACAAGATGTGCAAATTCAACTTGGTTCACAAATGTGAATCTTGATATAACTATGTTGTAATTGAAGGTGATTTTTCGAATATTATTACCTTTTTTTGTGGGTTATATCTATGGTTAAACAGTGCAAATCAAAATCTCAAGGTGATGTACCATGGGATTTATAAACTTCAAGAGAAGAAAATTTTGATTTAATTGGCGCTATGCATGGATGTTGTAGATTTTTATATGGGGGAAAGGAAATATGGATTTTAGGGTCCTATAGTAGATGTTACCATAGATGTTTAAATGGGATGTAATTAAATTTGCAAGTTGTTTATTCAAATTGACATTTGTACTATGGGTCCTACCATGCATAACCATGTCGTAATTGATGAATAATGCAAATACAAATTTAGCACCAAGTGGTAGAAGATGCATTTATTGCAAATGCATGTTTTAAGATCAAAACGATTGTTTAAAACAAATGATAGTTGAACTTGACATTATTTTTCAAAAGCAACCTACTTTGGAAAGAAAGTTGGAATGAAAAAATAGTTGTTGGATGATAAGGTTAAACTTGCCATGCAAAATGAAAAACTTTTTTAGGATTGTGAAGTAGATTGCCAACTTTTGATTATGTCCTTGATGATCATTGATGAGCAAAGGAACAAAAGGCTATTCATACGTAATGCTTAGACAACATTCAATTGTGCTTGGAAGTTAAATTGAGTTTAAAGAATTTTCATAATGTTAAAAAAATATTAAGAATGCATGGACATCACTTAACTAATTGTGCTTGGAGGTTAAATTGAATGTTTAGAGAATATCCATAGTGCTTACAAGTTACATTGAATGCTTAGAAAGTAGGCATTATGCTTGCAAGTATAGCAAGTGCCTAAAGATTGTGTTTTGTGCTCACATGTAACCATCAATGTTTTTAGACAATATTCAAGCCGAAGGGTTGTTCTTATAACCACTTAAAGCCTACTTATGTTAGGTTGCTAGTTCTTTAAGGTGGCACAAAAACTATCAAGTATTTCAATGGTTTTTATATTCTAGAATGCCCATGGATTAGTTGCAAAATGAAGGCCATAATTGAAAAAGAAATCACCTTACTGAATTCATATAACTTGGACCTTATATTCTTCAATTGGGGGAAAACTACGTGCACAATTCAAAACCTTAGACATGTGGTGCCTATTTTTATTTCCAACAAGTATTTCACAATATTTTGTCAAGGAATAAGGCAAATATTACGTAAAAGCCAACAAATTGGGCATTATGCCACTTGTTCATTAACAAATTTACTTGAAAACTTTATAGGGCATTAGTACAAATCATTTTGAACAAATCAAGAAATGAAACAATGTCAAAACAAACAAAAAAAGTATTTTGAAAAGTGGATAATTTTTTTCAATTCAATCAAGTTATAAGCATTTTAATGGGTTGTTGATTCTATTGGGGCCAATACACATCTCAAAAGACACACATAAGTGTTACCTATCCATGGCCTAATTTTTTGTTCAAAGTGGTGTGTGTAACATTGTATTTTCATGTGGTGGAAGGAAGGTGTGTTGTTTTGGACAAATTTAAAATACCTATAAAATACCATGCAAAACCAAATGTTGTCGTGACGTGTAATGTTGTGACATACGGTGTCATAAAGGTGTAAATCCATAATAAACTCTACTAAACAAAAAGACTAAAAACCGATCAAAGGTAAAAACTAATCAACCAAAAAGAGATGCATGCACATATGCATATGATGCACAAGAAGAAGCTGAGATGAAATTCTCATGTATCCCCCCCCAGACCTAAGCTAGGAAAAGGGTGGCATGGTCTGAGTAGAAATCAAGGTGCTACAAAAAAACATGATGAACAATACCAAATGTTGGCGGGAACTGGAATGAACTTCGACTTGAGGCAAAATAAATGGTATCCACCATTACAATTATCACAAAGCAACATTTGATCAGCATCATCTGTCCTTTGACATATTTGACATGGATAATCAAGTGGAGGAATCCAAGTCGACATGATGATGGTAGGATCTAAGTTCAATAGGTGGCAAAGCGCACAATTTTTGGAATGATCCCAAATTGTGCATCCGTTAGCTCCTTGCAACTCTAACACACTTGAAGGCTTGATCACCTTAATCTTCAAAATAGTGCGATTGAAATAAGTGTCTGGAACATCATTAGGTTGCCACTGGAGACACACAAAATCACCAACATCAAATTGTTTCACCTTTGGTTTGTAACTATCACCTCGTGTGTGTGCATACTATAAGGTGTCTCGATGATGTGCACTGGACAAGTTCTCCATGGCCATGGACATAACCTTCCTGAATAAAATAGCCTTCTTTACGATGACCCTAGCCCAAGTGGTTGGGGAGTTCGAGTCCACAACCTAGTCCATTTGAACAACAATGGAAAAGGGTGGAATGGGATGTTTCCCAAAAAGTAGAAAGTAAGGAAAGAAATGAGACAAAGAGGTGTGTTTGGACATCCTATAACCCATGGTGATGTGCGGTAAGGCCAGGTCCCAATCTTCTTTGTTCCTAGTGAAGCAAATATTCCAAAGTCCCTTTTTGCATGTCTGAACTATCCTCCCTTTGAGGCCATCAACTTGGGGATGATCCCTTGAAGTTCGGCAATGGTCAATGAGAGCATGGTCAAGTAGGTATTGGAATTCTCCTCTAAATTCTAATCCTTGATTAATAAGGCACTCAGCATGAGCCCCAAACCTACCTAGGACCTGTTGTAAAAAAGCTTGACTAATGTTATGTGATGACTTGTTTGCCAACGCAACAAGCTCGACCCACTTTGAAAAATGTTCAATCATAATCATGATGTAAACATTACCCCTAGAGGTTTGTGGTAACTCTCCACCTAAATCACATGACCAATGATAGAATATGCCCTAAATAGGGAGTGGAGAAAGTGTGAGCTACTAAGAGGAGAAGGAAGTTTTCACTTTATCACATTATTCACACCTACCAATGATGTCTCATACTTGAGCATACATACCTCTCCAATGGTAATGAGTGAGAAGGCTATAAATACACTTAACTTTGAAGTGTCCAAGTTCCACATGTACTTTCTAAATAAGACCACGCTATTCATGTGGTGGAGGAACCACCCAATCGCCTTGTGGTAAGCATCAGACAAGGTGATTATCCCTCCATAAGTAGCATTTGGATCATTGTTGTATACAATCCCGATGACTTGATGTAACTTGGGGAGGGTATTCCCCGTGCTAAAAAAACCTTAGAGTGTCCAAGTCCTCCCATATATCCACTATGGGATGTTAAACCAAGTTACATTGCAGTAGTGCAAGATAACTAGATGCATAAATACATGTACTGTTGGCATCTTGTCGAAGTCTTGCCTGGCTTCTAAAAAATCTTCAGAGGTAATGAGGGGTCTCCACAACATGGTATCCACGTTCTGATGTGTAATACCAGGTCGGTGAATAACTTTGAACTCATAATCCTGAAGTATAAGCGCCCAACAAGCTAACTTATTAAGAAGCTTATCGTTTGTCACCAACCACTTGTTAAGCTGGTAGTCGGTATACAAAATGAACTCGGTGCCATAAATATAGGGCCTGAAATGTATGATGACCCATACAACAACAAGACACTCCCCCTCGTATGAAAGGTAATTGCTCTCAGCCTTGTTCTTGCTTTGGGATGCATAGGCGATAACATATTCCTTGCCTTCCTCATCAAATTGGCCAAAAATAGCAACAATACCAAGAGCACTCCAGTTAGTGTGTAGAATGAAGACCTTGTTGAAATCAAGTCTTCTCAGAATGAGGAACTCTGAAAACTTTTCCTTGAGTGTGTTGAAAGCTTCCGAAGCCTTTTCACTTTATGTCCAAGCAACATCATTTTTTAACAATGCAAAAAGAAAATGAACAATAGTATTGAAATCTTGGACATAAATCCTATAATAATTACATAATCCGATGAAACTCTTCAAAATGTGAGCATCAATAGGATTGGGCATCTCCAAAATGGCTACTACTTTGGCCCAATGAACCATAATACCATTTGGCGAAATTCTGTGTCCAAGGTAGACTACTGAAGTGACAACAAACTCAGAGTTTTTAGGACGGATCTTCATATTGACTTTGTGGAACCTCTTGAATAACTGCTCAAGATGAGCCAAGTGTTGCAGGAGTCCCTTGCTATGCACTAGGATATCATCTATGTAGCATTTCAGGAAATTTGCCCCTTCAAAAACTTGGTCCATGACTCGCTAAAAGAAGAGAAGTGCATTCTTTAATCCAAAAAACATTGCAAGCTATTCCCACAACTTGTTGCTTCCATGGAATGTTGTTTTCTTACGATCCTTTGCAATGAGCGTAATCTGGTTGAAGCCTTGCCTCAGATCCACAATTATGAAGATGTTTGAACCTCTAATGCTATCAAACAATTCTTCAGGGATGGGAATGGGGTACTTGTCCTAAGGTGTAACCAAGTTCAAAGGCTTATAATCCCCACACATCATTTTTTCAGTCCATAATCTAGTTGAATCCTTCTTTACTTACATTACTATAACGGCTACGAAATCAAAACTTGATGGTTGAATGAGACCAACCTCATGGAGCTTTTTGCATCCTTCATCTATTAGTTCCCACTAATGCTTGCTCAACCTATGCCTCCTTCAATAGATGAATGTTTCATCTATAAAATCTATAGAGAATTGCATGGTCTCACACCTACCTAAGTCTTTCATTGAGAATGCGAACACATTTTCATACTTAATTAGCAAGTTTATGACTTGGTTTCTCTCCTTCTTGGTGAAATGGTTCCCCATAACGAAAAGGTAGTTGGAAACACATGGAATGTAGTTGGAAAGTGTGTTTGAAGAACTTGGTGTATTAAGTTCTCCACTATCCAACTACGTAGATTCACAAAAGGTTGTAATTGTTTCTCTAAAACCTGATGTACCTCCAGGTGTATCAAAAAAAATTTGAGTCAATTTACATGGTACCTCCTCCTCCCCAACACTAAGAGCGAAGTGTAAAGTGTTGAAGATAGGCAAGTGTATTGGTCGGGGTGCCATGTGGTCGCATCACTAGAACTATAAGTTGATTGAATAAGTGATGATGTTGCGTACATTTGAAAAAATACACAGGTTACCAACAACCATTTAAAGGAGTTCAAGTCCATGCCTCTCCCCAATAGAGCATTACACTCCAATCTATTCACCTTGGTGTGACTAGTAGTGCCAATTGGGAACCCCATAGCCCTTTTTTTTTCTTTTAGGCTTGGTTCATCTCAAGTGGCTGAGGCATGACGATAAACTAGGCCTGGTCCATCTCCTTAAAAGGCGTGTGCTCTTGGGAAAGAAACAAAGGTGGGCCAAGCACCTTTCAATTTTCTTATTGTGTTCACAAGAAACTGAGGTTTTTCTTGCCTTGTAACTAGTTGGTAGGAGCTTTAATCATCCAATATGTGAAAAACCTACAGGTTGGGGTCTTTAATGGTGTATCTTAGATCCAACTACAGAACTAAAAGTGGTGCAAGGTTGGTCCACCAGTTGCATAACCAGTGCGCATAGGAACTGCATTATGCTGCATCGAGTAAGAATGGTTTTCTAAGGTAATGTTTAACCAGCGTGTAGTGCTCTTGGACTTTCTCCCTCTGGTCAAGCTGAAAAGGGGTGTTCTCAATTATGTAACCAAGCATAGGAGAAATGGATTGAGCCCAGGTGATTAATTGTACCATGTCTGTGAAGAGACCGGATCTTGTGTCATTCAATCCTTCTCCAAATCCAACCGCTGAAAATCCTTGACACTCCCAACCTGAAATGATGAGCTCCATGGGGCCAAGTAATTCCATGTGCTTATTCTAAATTAGTTGTATGTTAGAGGGCAAGAAAGTGAAATTGGCCTTCCATGCGGTGGTTGCAAACTGTTGTGAAAATCTAGTTGTGGGCTCCATCATTCTCAATGCTGCCACTTGCCTTATAATAGGATCAATGTCTATATAAAAATACCTCTAAACGACCATCCTTGACTATAGTAGGGCTTGGAGACCTGTACCAATACCACCAAAAAGTTCTAATAATGTAATCCCCTCCTTAGGCGGTGTCCAAATGATTAGCTAACAAAATACTAACTTAATGGTTCGCCATGGCTCTCCATGTTCTCAAAACTAGATAGAACTTTGACCAAACGTTCGTGGGCTGCTTTGAACCTCTATAAAACCTTTGGTCCATGTTGAATGTTAGTAAGAACCACCTTCAAGCTTTCATTAGCTTGGGCATAAGCTATCTCCTTTTCATTTCCTTCTATCCACTCGTGGCTAGCTTGTTGAATGTAGGAAATAGTGTGTGCTTCCTTGAGCATACAATGGTGAGCCATAGGACTATGGTTCCCATGTAAATCAAGGGGTATGTATCCCAGGTGGTGGCCATTAATCTCCCAATCCACTCGGTAATACACATGCTCGAACCAATTGTTGATTATGAAACCTAGTGGAAACAGGGCCTCTTGCCCAATGAGCACATCATAACTAGTGGCATTGGTGACTAAACATCTGACCTATAAGCAAAGTTTCTAATCTTTACCTTTATTGAAGTTAAATGTAATCAAATCCAAACTTTCCTTAAGTACCTCCTCTACGTTCCCACTAGCGATGTGAATTTGCCACATAGTTTTTTATAGTTTGGAATCAAGCATGCCCATCTTCTTGGTGAATTGAACTCCAAGATCATTGGTTGGGCACTTGTATCAAGAAGTAACACTTTGGGTGTATGTCCTCCCACCTAGATTGCTGACTCAGTATTGTTGACAATGGCAATTCTAGCAACAATGGAAATTCTCTCACTAGACACCACCTTCAAAAATGAATGAGAGATTTTGTGAAAAGAATGGTTATCCACAACGCCTTTGTTGAGTAACAAATCCACAAATGAAGTGTTCTTAGCTCCCTTTTAATATGTGAATGTAAAATCAGAAGTAGGAAAGCCCACTAATTTAGCCATGCTAGATTTAATGACCAGATTACGAACACCATCTTTAACAGTGAGCTAATTGAATGTCTCTCCAAAGTGTTGGATGGGACCCCTATAGCATGTGGATCAAGGATTGATAGGGGACCTAATGTAGTGTTCATGGTATCCTTTAATACTACAATTATGTCCTTGGTGCTTAGCTTCAAATCTTGAAAACTAAACAACAGTGTACTCACAAGCTTTTGCGCCACTTCACGCATTTGAAGTTGGCACTCCATAAGCTGATCAATGGAAAATTATGTGTTTTCCTGATGTATATGTACTCTTGGGACACGAGAATTTGATGCCCTAACAACTTGTGGTGTAGTAGTCTCCCCCCCTTCACCAACATAGTGCGTTCTTCTTTCGTGTTGAGAGGACAAAAAAATTATGGCATGACTATTCAAATTCCTCTAGCCCTAGTAATAGGACTTGAACCAAATGCAAGTCCATCAATCTGAATTACCTACCTAATGGCAAAAACTCTAGGTGCCACACTAACCTCTTGTGCCGCAAAGTAGGAAGGGCAAAAAGAAGTGGCAAATTCTAGTGTGAGACTAGAATTGTGTGCACTGGAAAGAATATACTCCCCAACCATGACATCATGTGGGAGGCCATAGAACAACCTAAAAGGTCCCTCCCATGATCCTGAACCCTATACAGGTTGGGCAAAACTAGCTGGTTGGGAAGACTTGCCTTTTAGATTAGCAAGTTAGGCCTTCAATGATTCGAGTTCATTTTACAAAGTTTGAACTTGAGCAACATGGGCTTGAAGCACCTCCCTCTTGTCGACATTGTGTTCCTTCTTCTTAGCATTCTTATTGGAATTACCCTTGGTGGGGAAAGCCTAAGTGGAAGGCTGAAGTGCCTTGGCTTTTGGTTGAGGGGCAGTGGAAGATGTTGGCAAATTTTGCCATGGTAATTGGAGTTGTTTCCATTCTGGGAACTTCACAAAACAAACAACTTCTTGATGTCCCTCTTTCCCACAATAATCACAAAAGAGGTCTTCGGAAGGAATGTTGCACTCATTAGCTTTGTGGGCAAAATTGCCACATTAGTTGCAAGAAGGTAGGATGGGTGCAACCGAGTGCACTGCTTTAGCCTTTGAAAAAGAATGTGATGATCTGGTTCACGTAGTTAGTGGAGGATGAAGCCTTGAACGTGATGGAGGCCTCATAATATTGGCCTCATATTATGCACAAGCCAATTCTAGCTTTTCAGAAATGTTGTACACATCTAACAAAGTGTACGAGTCTCCAAATTCTGCAAAAACCCGTTGCAAAACTTGCACATGGAGTGTCAAAATACCTTCTAATGAACAAAAATATCGATGGGCAACTTCTAGGTTTATGATGCTCTTAGTATCTTCTTTAAGCTTGAGAAGCCTCATATAGAGCATCTTGAGGGTTTCATCCTTCTATCGAAAGAAGGTGGCAAACTATAAATTTTTTTCAGAACTCTTGATCAGAAATTCCAACTCAAGAACTCGAAAGAATTCCCCCACTAGATCAACAAAAACTGGTGCATCGATGGTGGGAGGAATGTTGTGGTAGCAATAATAAATTGTTGAGGAGAAAGGTTTATTGAAGTTGGTACCAGATTTAGATTATTGGGCACAATCCCATGATGTGCAATGGCAACTTGAAATGCAGCTGGAAAGGCAATGACGATGGTTGTGGCATAATCTAAATTAGGGATCTAGGTGATGCCCAAAATCCTTGAAGAGTGTTGCTCATAGACATCGAATGCCTCAAAGTGCACATAACGGGCTAGTTATTTGAATGCGAACGCCTCAGTGTAATTAACACCATACTTGAGTTCTAATTCACAAACCACAATTGAGAATGTTGCCTTGAACTCCTTCAAAGAAATGGTACCTGGCCTTCCACTAAACTTATTAATCCCAAAGAAACTATTAACTTCCATGGTGTATATGGGTGTAGAGGTCACAGCTTACAACTGAATATACGGTGATGGTGTGAAAGTAGGTGCGGCAACAAGTGTACCGCACTAATTAACCCATCCAAATGGATTTTGATGTACCATTGATGTAATGTAACCTAAACCTGAATTCCTAATAAGAATTGTACTAGATGACATTGGTGTTATAAACGTTTTGATGATATTGTAGTGAAGATCATGAGTTCAAAAAAATTAGCTCAAATGATTGTGTGTTACTTCGTAGCTGATACTTAAGCTTTGGCTGAGCGGTAATGCTCTCATCATCCAAGGACATGGTGTTGTCCCATGCCCCAAAATTTGGTAACAATGTAGAGCACTAACTACAAAGTTCTAACACAACCATGCAATTAAATGCAACTATAATGAAAACTAAATGTGAAATGCTTAAAAGAACATACCCTAAGCAAAACATACCCTAGGCAACTTTCAATCTCTATAATCACTAGTGCTAAATGACGAAGTAGAGGAAGAAAGAATTGTATATTTATGTATTAATAAAATTACGTAAATGTATATATTAATACAAAAATAACGTCAATATACATATTAATATTAAATATGTAGATGTATGTATTAATATGAGAGTATGTAAATGTATGTATTAATTTTTATTTATTTATTTAAATAAAAATAAAAATAAAAGTGTTGGTGGACGAAACAAAACCAGATGGACAAAACCATGGACAAAAGTATGATGAATGTTAGACGAAAGTCGGACGAAAATCCATGATGCGACGTCAAAGGCCACGGCATTACAAAACGCTCGTGAGCTCCACAGCAATGGCTGATAACAACGCAATATCGAAGGCCACAATGTTGCAAATTATGACACTACAAGTGTTACACCTTGCAGCGGCACTACAAAAGCTATTTTTTTAGTTTTTTCTTCTTACCTCATACTTGTTTGTTGTCTCCTTGGCACTTGCCTTCACTCCTCTTCTCCTCACAAGAGCACAGTATATTAAAAAAAAAACAAAAAACAAGTAGAAGGGAGAGTTTGAAAGAACAAAAGAAAATGATTTTGTCAACCACCTCCTACTATTGATAGAAGGATTCTTAACACCCCTACTTCGGATCTTGATGTTGTTGGTGTAACAACTACCACAACTAGTTCTACAACTCTTCTATTGTCGATTACCACCCTGCAATTTGGAGCAACTGTTGTCTGAAAGTACTACAACAACATCCAAGAATCCAAAAGAACCCCATCCCCTCACTATGAAATGATTGTTGCGGCTATTGCCCAAGTCTTCTTCTACAACCTTCATCAACAATGGATACTCAACAAAAGAGCCATTTACAGAGATTTTGCCTTGATGATGGAAGTTGTTATTCTCGATCTCAAGATCAAAAATAGGAAAAAAAGAAGTCTTAGTGTTGATGCAAAGTGAAGACGAGCTCGCAGCAACACTTGAAAATGGAGTAGTAATGGCAAGTGGTAGAGGAACTCGCCGATTGACCAAAACCCAAGAGGGAGTAACAAGAGGAGAAGGAGATGTTGCTATTACTATTGCTTTTGAGGACAAGTTGGGTGACAAGAGGATGTGATAAACAGGACAAATGGGTTATTTCTGCAGCCAAGAATCCACACAAGTGTGGAAGATGTGGCCGCAGATGAGCAATTGATGAAGCACATCGAATGCCGCATACTCCACTAAACATATTGGAATGTTGTTGTCGAATCAAAGAACACCACTACACATGGTCACCTCAGGTTTGTTGAAGATGCGTTAATCCTCCTCAGCAACAGGTTTGCACAACAGCAAATGCAACAGTAAATGCAAGGTGAAAATTTTGGTAATGCTTCCTCTTGTGTTGCAGTATGCACGCACGCGCGCACTCAGGTGAAGATTCTAAGTGATGGTACCCAAGAGCTTACTACAACTGTGATAGACAGGTTGGAATGTGAACTTGGCACCATAGCCACTTCCTTCGCCCCTACTAGAGCCATGGTAGGAGGAGGAGCAATCGGGGTTGCTACTGGAGCTGATCTTGTTATAGAAGAGAAGACGGCGCATACACTATTGTTAGTTCTCCTTTTTTTTTTGCGCTTGTACTACAGCCACAACAGGAACACATGAAAGGAGAAGTAGCACAAGAACACCAACAACACCAACAACAAAAGAAACCCAAGAAACTCAAATAAATCAAGAAAAATTTGTCACTTTCAACATTAAGTGACAAAGAGTAGTTTTTTTAGAATTAAATTGCAAAAAAAGGAAAGAAAACATAGTGTATGTAAATGGTGGCCATGCAATAGCCACCGTGAGCATCTAGAAATTCAGTTTGATTATGGAAGAAACTCTTTTGACAAAGGAATTCTAGAAAAACTAACAAAAGAAGGGAAAAACTTAGCCTTTTATACAGCCGCCAACAAGCTAAAACCTTAAACAAACCATAACCCTAAAACACTCAATAGCATATAGTAACCTAAGAACGTACATTGACCGTAAGAACATACGTTAACCCTAAAAGGCATGATTGGCATGCCCGTAACCGGCCATCATGTATGAGGCCATGCATATGGGCATGACAATGCATGAATCCACCTTTTGGGATCATGATTTTATTTTTATTCTTTAAAACATTTTTCATTTAAAACAATGTTATAATCATTCCAAAATTGTTATCTATGGTATTTTCCACCCAAAAGATTGCAAAAAATGGTTTAGCATATTATTTTTGGGTCACCTTAAAAAATGGTCACCCATTGTGTTTAAATAGAATGGTTACAAATTATTGCTAGTGCTTGGATAATTACCCATGTTTGGTGATAATCATTAATTGCAAATTTGGTTTCATTATAAGGATTTGCATATTCACAACTAATTTTTTTAGTTGTAAATGGTTATTTTTCAAGCATAAATGCCACACGCGCCTACAAAATCATCTAGTTGCCTTGGACAAGTCATGTAAAATTTTAATTGCAAAAAACATGACATGGCACCCAGTTGAAATGGTTATCACATTGAAGTGTGATTAACATAAACTTTTCATCCAACTAACATATAATCAATGTGGCATGGTCATTTATGATTGTTTTTTACAATAATATTTGCAATTTCATATGCCTACATGGCATGGTCATTTGCAACTAAAATGCACCTAATTTTTTATCATTAAAATGTTGATACATGGCAAGTTCCAAGTTGAACAAATAATACTACATGGCTTCCTAGGTTGGCTTAGGTCAGGCTACCTAACTTAGATCACTTAAGGTCCCTAAGCTAGGTCGCCTAACATATTTAACCTAGGTCATTTATGCTAAAAACATGGGCTACAAAGCCTAAAGGTGACTTAAGTTAGACATTTCAACCTAGAGTAAGCATCTAAATCACCTAGCTTAGACTTGAATAAATAGATTGTAATAGTGAATATTTGATCCATTGACCTTCACATTGAAAAACAAAATGCTTACGATTGCACCAAATTTTTTTTATGTAATTTGAAATGGAGCCACATATTAATAAACATTTTTACTAACCTACCTAGCTAAATGACCTATTCAACCTGCCTTATGATATTTAAGCTACCAAGGGGCCTACCCAAGGGTTCAAGTTGCCTAGACTAATTAAGGTATCTAGGGGCTACTTAAGGTCTACAATGGGCTACCTAAGTTGCTTAGGGTACTAAGGGGTTGCGTACACAACCTAGGTATTTTTAAGGATTATGGGGTTGTTTAACTAATTAAAAGCTACCTATATAAGTTACCTAAATTAAATTACATAAGATATCTAGGGGTTATGTAGAGGCTACCTAGGGGTGTACCTAAAGAATGCCTAGGTATATTTAAAAGCTACCTAGGTTATTTAAGCTACTTATGGTACCTAAAGGCTATCTAAACTAACTAAAGTACCTATGGGCATATTCAAGGGACTATATATAACTATTTAGAGGCTACTTAAATTAATTTGTGTACCTAAGGGCATAAGTAAGGATTGTTCAGAGTACCTAGGACCTACTTAGGGTACCTAAGATATTTAGGGGTGTACTTAAAGAGATGAAAATATGATTGGGTGGTATCACAAAATACATCACACTATACATCAAACTTTAACAAAATATATAAAACATTTTAAAAAGTGTTTTCTTTTTTTTTTGGTAAATACATTAACCAGGTTTTAAAGATTTTGAAATTTTAGTTAATTGAAAAATATTTTGAATTTTGGTGTTCCTTATCATTTCTTGACCAAAATGTTTCAAGGAAATAATGAGAATTATGTTCCTTGAATTGTTTGTTACAGATTTTGGGGATTTTTTAATGTATAATTTTCAAAGGTATTTTAGATGGCATTCTATTTGAAATTTTTATTAGATAATTAATTGAATAAATGTAATTTAGTTATGAATTTCCAAAGTTCATGTTCATAATTTATGAAAGGGTCACAAAAATTAAGAATACAAATTTGTAACAATTCACACCTATTTTCATTCCAATAAAAACTTAAGGCCATATACTTTGACAAGCAATGAATAAACATGAGCAAAAAATAAAATAAAGTATTAAAAATATTAAAGCAAAGGGTTCAAGGATATTTTGCCAACTTTGTTTCCTTAACCATTCCTTTTTATGGTTTTATGGTACCACCCATCATACTTTCACCAAGGGGTACCTAGACTACTTAGGGTACTTAAGGTACCTAGGGTAATATGGCTTGCTTAAGCTACCTAAGGGCATACCTAGGGGCTACCCAACTTCTTAGGGTACCTAGGGGTTTAGATTGGCAAGCTTTTTAAAAGGCCAAAAGCTTGATCGGGGTGCATACAATATAAACAGAACATTCTTTACCAAAGGTCAAGCAGCATTGGGGCAAACAACAAGAAAATCTAGTCACATCAGCTTCGTGTATATGCATGGTAAGAATGCCCACTATCTTTGATTTGCATGTCACACTCCAATCACCCTCATAACGAGGCTGTTACTCAAATGGTAGAGAGTGACAATGAGCTGATATGACTGATACCAATAGTGCTACACAAATTGTCTAATTGTGTTTGATCACACTGCCTGGTCATGGCAAAGGAAATTTTATCAAAAGATGTGGAGCTCAGAGACTAAGGACCATGAAATGAATTGTACTCATGCAGTCAGAAAGCAACTGACCAAAAACATTTATAGCTCTACAGTAAGTCTTCGAGCTCCAGTGCCACTGGCATTGCCTAGGCTTAGCCCATGCATTGTATCATCAAGCTCAGATGTACCATGCTTGGTTATATCATACTTCTCTCCATCACCCCATAGAGCATATGCCTCCTCACCATGGACTGCATCATCCCCAATGAGCAAGTCTTCTTCAGACATTCGCAATGGCATGAAAATCCGAATTGCAACTAGAATGATGCTTGTGATTATTACATTCCAGCCCACAATAAAAAAAGCTCCTGCAATTTGCTTGCCAAATTGGGCTCCTCCAACTCCACCATAGAAGGCACCTGGATAAGATTCCAACCAAAACCCCCCCCCTTTGAAAGTTGATACTTGTATAGATAGATAGACCACAGATAATCTACAAGAGAAAATCAACAGCCACTAAGAAGAGGCTAAACATTTTACCTTGTTCATTGGTGACTGATAGGAAGTAGTTGCAAAGGGTGGGTTCTGCAAAAAGACCTACAAGAGAACCTCCTAAGAACCCTGCCACAGCATGTGTGTGGAAGACGCCTAGTGTGTCATCCACACTCTGTAGTAGCCACCAGCGCTTGTGCACCACCATCATTGTGAACCACGGAACACTCCCAGACAAAATCCCCAATATTATAGCTGCCCATCCCTGGACCACACCTGTAAAATTAAAAAAAGTACACATTCATTACCAAATGTTCGGTTCTCAATTCCATGTTGTCTTCACTGATAAAGCACCAATAACCTGTCAAAAGTCACCCACAGCATTTGATGCAATAAAGCTACATAAACAAATGTTACAAGAATAGCATGTATCAATAACACCAATATACCACAGAATTTACATGGTACTTGTAACATTAAGATCTGGGGTGGCAGATCATGTCATTTTCTTCCACATTACATGACTTAATCTTCCAGTGATGACCATACACTTGTAATAATGACCAAAGTGTGTCTATTGAACATGATTATTTTTAAATCGTTCAATCTGCCACCCCAGACCTTATTAATGTCATGGAACGGTCTTACCCTTGCCCATTGTGTTTTGGGGTGCATCGCCTAGCTCACCCTGACAGGTTCGCCTGGCGCCTTACCCAACAAAACATGCGCAGGGGCTTGACCATTCCATGTACAAAAATTGTTGTCAACATTCCAGAGTGTTGTTGGTTCTAGAACACAAAGTCTTTTTTTTCAAACAAGAATGAAATTCTGCAGTAAAAGACCCTTTACCTGCTGCAGGTGTGATGACAACAAGACCAGTGATCATTCCTTGGACTGCACCAATTACAGATGGCTTGCCAAACACCAGGACATCTAAGCTTGTCCACATCAGCAAACTTGTGGCTGCACAGATGTTGGTGTTGATGACTGCAATTGAAGAGTCGATGTTGGCAGAGTAGGGATCACCTCCATTGAAGCCAGCCCAGCCCATCCAGAGAAGCCCTGCACCTGCCAACATGAGCAGAACATTGTTGGGTGGAAATCGCTCCCGATCCTTAGTCAACCTTGGCCCTACCTGCAAAAATCTCTCCACACAGCACATAGCCTTCAGCATTGCACATGTGGTCAACTAGATATTAACCAGATTACCCAACACCACTGTACCCATTCCCATCTGTGTATGCAGCTTGAACCAGTGCAAGCATCAGCTATCTCCAAGAACATGTCCCAATTGCACTATTATGCCAAAAATTGCAAACTCAAACACTGGACATGAGGCAGTCTTGCAATTTTTTTGGGAGTTCCTCATGTGGGTGTTTACAAATCCAAAGTTGTGGCAAGCCCAGCCTGTTGTTGACAACCAGAGATAATTTTTCCAGGATATATACTACCATGTAAAATCCAGATTGTGCATACAACATTACCTTAGCAGACATTCAAGCATGACTACTGATCAAGACTGTCTCTTCATCATCTGCAATATTGTCCTAAGTTCTGGTCTCCTTTTCAGAGGTGGACATATAAATTTCACCATTGCTTGAGAAGTGAAAGCTCCTCAGCTACAGGGCATGTGAATCACATGGCAACTACTTGCAATGTAGCTGCCATGTGAGAGCTTCTCGTGTCAACAACAACAGCTCTGGATATGCAATTTCCAACACTTTGTAGATACCCTTGAAACTTTTCAATCAGATTAGAAACTGTCTTGCCACTCCTTCTTGGGACCATTGCAAGCATTGATTTCATTTGTTTCTAGAGCTTCAAAAAAGCAAGTCCATGCGTTGCCGAGCCCTAAATATACTTCGCAAGGAGGAGGAATTTACCAAGCGCTGCAGCATACATGTTCATGACAAATGTCAAAGACTTACCCAATAAGCAGCTACGAAGCCAGCGACCCCAGAGGAGAGATGGATCACGTAGCCACCAGAGTAATCTATAACACCCCATTGGAACAAAAACCCACCACCCCACAAACTGAAGGCGCCCACAGTATACGAGAAAGTCAGCCACAGCGGCACAAAAAGCATCCAGGCGCGGAAATTCATTCTACCCAATACGGAACCCGCCAGCAGCACCAGCGTGATGGCGGCGAAGACGAACTGAAAGTAAACCATAGTGGCCATGGGGTACAAAGGCATGATGGCGCTCGTCTCCACACTCCCATTATGGTGATGAACGACAGTGGATGGCAAATCCGCCTGCGACAAGAGCGTCTTGTATGAGAGCACAGTACCAGCTTTCCCCCAAAAGGGCAACAACTTCTCCCCGAAAGACATCTTGTATGCCCATACAACCCAACACAGCAAAACCGCCGCGAACGCGTAGAAGGCCATGAATGCAGAATTCACAGCCCATTTCTTCTTCACGATACTACCATAGAGAATCACGAGACCCGGCACGCTCTGTAGACCTACAAGCGTGGCTGCTATCATCTGCCATGCATTGTCTCCCTTATTCAGCCAATCCGGAAGAGCACCTCCAGTGTTATTGTATGCGGATGGCACTTGTCCTCCCGGGGTTGCATCCATCGCTGCAAAAAAAGAAAAAAAAAAAACACCACCAGTCGCTACTGCAGTTCTCAACAGTAATTCTTCCTCAATCCCCTAGTACCACCCAATACTAGACTCTCCCTAAAGTTGCACCTCCCATACGGTCTATATCTTTACATGAATTGCTTCATTCTGTGCACAATGGTTTTTTGTTTCATTCTTTCTTCAGTGAGCCAGCGAGCTCCACTGAGAAGGAGAAAACCCATCGTCATCCAAGCGCAATACCGACGACAACCCACTTCTGTGAAACCCAAGAGAAGAGGAGAAGAGGAGCAGAGCAGAGCAAAGCAGAGAAGAGAGGCAGCAACTAACTGTAGGCTGCATTTTCAAACTGGAAGCTCATCAGACTCTCTCTTGTCAGAGCAGTTGGGGAAGTAGTTGGCTGATTTTCCAAATTAGATTTTTGCTATCTAAATAGACCTTGAGGCCTTTTACTCCGGCCTGCTTTCCTGGATTTGCATCCCCCCTTTTCTATCTCTCTCTCGCTTCCCCCGGGATCCCCATTATTAAAGAAGTAATGTAGAGCTTCGAGGAGGACACAACTCTGCACAGATCTGACCCCGAAATCTGACCTGTTGCTGAATCCTGATCTTTGACAACAACCCAATTTTAGGTAAGGAACTAGGAACTGCACATCAATCTGCCGATCTTAACGAATACCGACCTGTGTAAATTCTACAGTGGACTTGACTGATTTCAGAAAGCGTTTGGTAGTAGTAAGAGAGAACCGCCAGCCTTTCTTTAAGAATTGAGTCTGGAGGTTTCAGTCGCCAGAAGTGAGGGGAGGGGGGGGGCGCAAAGAGGGTAAAAATCGCCAGATCCATGTACTTTGATTTTATATTGTAGCCAAAAATATATAGCAGGATGATTAAACATTTGTACGTTGTTTGTGATTTAAAGTCACATTTAGATAAATCTTCCTAATAGAAGGATGAATGATTGCCAGTTTCCTACTACCATCTTCCAATCGATGATCGCCAGTTCAGCGACTCATCACAAATATGACAAAAACAAACCCCTGGAGAGGACCTAGTTAGTTACTCAGCTGCTGCCAATTTTTTTTTTGTTTTTATGGCTATTCCGGGAGGGAGAAGAGACACAGAGAGAGAGAGAGGGGGGGGGGAGGGGGGGACGATCAAAAGTCTGATTTGAAGAGAGAGTGAGGGGGCGCGTGCGAGAAGCGACGAGAGGACGGCGCTCGCTCTCTGACTGACGGCACGACACCCACGGCTGCACGTGTTAACATGCGCTGTGGATTTTGGCGGGACTTGTCGCCGATTGGCGGGAAATGGGCTTTGTTTCCGGGGCTCTCTTGCACTTGGAACGGTCTGCGGGAAGAAACTGCCTATTTTTGGCCGCTACAATTCGCCCTCCGCCAAGTTTGCAGCTCTGCTTCCAAATCTAGTTTGCAACTACCTGCCTTCTTCCCAGGGAGGGAGCGTTGGTTCGCCCCCCCCCCCCCCCCCCCCCCCACCCGACGCGGCGGGTTCCGGCTTTTTTTTTTTTCTCTTTCCCCCCCCCCCTCCCCACCACGTACGTAACAAACATCG
>Ga0116229_10002912_pt1 | contig 27987 bp, 41 predicted proteins | sample S1TSphgellanicum_3_FD_87313 | JGI IMG/M metagenome (GOLD analysis project Ga0116229, IMG submission 87313) | Host-associated microbial communities from peat moss isolated from Minnesota, USA - S1T2_Fc - Sphagnum magellanicum MG | ecosystem: Host-associated > Plants > Peat moss > Unclassified...
AAAAAAAAAGAGAATAGAAGAGAAAAAAAAAAAAAAAAGGAAAAAAAAAAGAGAGGGGGGGGGGGGGGGAAGAGATGATGAAAAAGTTATAACAATAGAGGAAAAGAAATAGACAAAAGATGAAAAAAATTAAAGTAGCAAACAAAAATGAAAGAAAAAAAATGATAAGAAGAAAATTTATAATACAAACAAAAGAGAAGAAGAAAACATAATAACAATAGCAATTTTTAAAAAGGAAAAAAATGATGAAAAAAAAGCTAAACCAATAATGGAAGAGAAGAAGAAAGAAAGACCAAAAAAGAAAATGGAAGAGAAGAAAATGGCAACAAAAGAGAAGAAAGAAAGAACAAAAGAAGACAATGGAAGAGAAGAAAATGGCAACAAAAGAGAAGAAAGAAAGAACAAAAGAAGACAATGGAAGAGAAGAAAATGGCAATGGAAGAGAAAAAGAAAGAAAGAACAAAAGAGGACAATGAAAGAGAAGAAAATGGCAATGGGAGAGAAAAAGAAAGAAAGAACAAAAGAGGACAATGAAAGAGAAGAAAATGGCAATGGAAGAGGAAAAGAAAGGAAGAGCAAAAGAGAAGAAGAGAAAGAAAAGGAAAAAAATGGGGGAATTTTTTGAAGTCTAAGGGAAGGGTGGGCAAATGAAAAGGAAAAAAAAAACCCACCTCAATGTTTGGTTTGGTTTAGGTTAAATGGTTTGGGTTCATACCAAAATGGCCAAACCAACCTCATCCACAACTAGCGCACTTGTGGGTGTTGGTTCACTTTAGCCGTTACACAGTAGTAAATGAAATTAGCAAACCCAACAACCTCGTTGGTCTTTAAAAAAATCTTTAGGCCTACACACAATCATATCTTGCTAAACATTGAAAAAAATGGTCCCTTTTTAGCAATTTCATTTGTCCTTCAAAATTTTAACAAACCTGCCAAACAAGATAACTACCATGAATGACCATTCACGAGAATGTCATTGGGCATTAACTTTTTCCTACACACCTACATGGTCTATTCTAGAAACCTTATTAAATTTTGTATACATATACACTAATCTTATAATCGTTGTTTATATACAAACAAAGTTAAAAACTACGCATTGCATTAATTAATACAAATTAATGAAAACGATCAAGCGGTGACTACATTAATTAAATGAATCTTGGGTTAGATGTAAAGTCAAGTTCGACGATACAGTTTAGTAATGGAGTTGTGGACTAAAGACATAGAAACATGTAAACTATAAAACAAAATATTGTACAACAGTAGTCAGTGGACACAAAATTGATACTTTCCATTAGTAAAAACTTTTTTTATATATTTTCAACTCCCTTACCTACCTCAAGAAACTTATTTTCAACAAGTGGGATTGACATGCCCTTTTGTTTAAGAGATGTTTTAAGTGGATACGGGCCTCATATCAGGATCACCTTAGTTGGCATTAAGGCGATATGAGAATCAAGCCAAAAATGGTTCCACAAGGTTCGATTCTTCTATGAGTTGGGAGGCATTCGGACCTTGAGGTCCAGATGGGCTAAGCCAAAGCTTGGCCTCCATCGGCCAAAAAAAACAACTAGGGATTGTCTACGGGACTATACTGCAAGGCATTATCCCCTTAAAACCTTCAATGGACGATTAAATGTTATCCTAGGTCACCCAAGGGGGCGAGCATGCTAAAACATTTGGGATGATTAAAAGTTGTCCTTTTAAAACTTCAAGGCCTAATTCTTGAAAAAGGGTTGGTCTTAGTTGTCTCAACTTAAATCCTTTAGACCAATTTTAGGAATTGGTCTCAAAAGGCCCCTTGAATCAACCTAGGGCTGATTCAGCTTATGGCCATGTGGATCAACTCTAGGAGTCGAGCCTAGGCCAAACTCAAGTTAGACCAAAACTTAGCCTCGATAGCAAGGTCTAGCGAATCTAAATAGCAAGTCTAAATCTAAGCGGTTGGGACTTTGGGAGTAACCAAATGTGTCACAAGGTGCGTAAATAGCTAAGACCTAAAGGAGTCAATGCGAAAGGAGCTTGGTGAAGCATGAAAACCACAAGGCAACAAGTGGGAAAGGGTGTGTCATTTGGTATCAGAGCAAAATCTTGATCTAACGAGCACAAAGATGGGAGAAAAAAAAGTGGTTGGGTCCCCCATTGCAAAGTGCTCAAGCTGAACCAAGGTGGAAATGGCAATGGTCAAAAGAGCAAGGTGGAAATGGTCAAAAGAGAGAAGGCAAAGGATGCTTGCAAGGCCAAGAAGTTGGCCAACCAAATGGCTATGGCCAAATTAGGCTATGCCAAGAAGCTTCCCAAAACACCGAAAGGTGAAAAGGAAAAGACCATCAAGCCCTTTAACCCTGAAAGTGGGGAAGGAGGGGCATCAACAAAAAAGGAGTCTTCCAAGGGGGAAGCCTTCAAAGACAACATCTAGGTGGTGGAACAACTTGGATCCACCTCTCTAACTCCTCGGAATCAAGTGAAGAAGAAGAGAACCCTAAGGTTGTCAATATTCCAAAGAAGCCAATCAAGGCTTTGAAGCGGATGGAAAAGTCCAAAAAAGCCCAAAAGGCTTTGGAGTCTCAAGCAACTCAAGAAGCCCAAGTGGCAAAGTAGGCTCGAAAGGCGAGGTTGTAGCTTGAGGTTGAAAGAATCCTCCAAGCTACAAGAGAGGTGGTTGTATTGGAATTGGAAGTGGAATGGGCCAAGGTTAAGGCCCAACAAGTTGAAGAAGTTCCTTTCATGTTGTCCATGAATGCCATGGAAACCTTGTGATTAACAAAAGGGAGACCAATATGCAGTTTTCTTTGGAGTTAAAGGAGGCTAATAAGGAGAAAAGGGTTGGGCCAAGTGGGGAAGCCACAAAAGCCATGAAGACCTAGACACTAGATCCTTTCACAAAAAAGGATACCAAAGCAAAAAAGGTCAAGTAGTGGGTACTTCAAGTGGAGGCCTATTTTGAATCCAAAGTGATCAACATGGACGTGGATGGACTTAAGTTGGCATAGTCTCTTATGAGAAACCACACCTTAGAATGGTGAATGACACAAAAGGATGTCGAGCCAAACCTAATGGGGAGTTTGCCTTGGAGTGCGTTCAAAGTAAAGTTGAATGAAAGGTTTACCTTCACAACCATATCAAGTTTGCACCAATCTGATGGACTTGAAGCAATGAGAAGGTATGTTCAGACCTTTGCAACCTTGTTTGAGCTTCATTCTAACGAAAGAAGAGTATGCACAAAAGGTGGCCTTCCTACACATCTTGTAACCTTGGGCTTACAATGCCATCTTGTAGACGAATGAGGTCCGCACAACATGCAAAAAAATGATGAAGGTTGTGAAATGCATGGAAAATGACTCCATGCATAAGAAGGCAAGAATGCCACTAATTTTGTAGCTCCATGAGGGTGAATATTGGAAGTACAACATAGGTTGCAAGTGGCCTAAAAAGGGGCCAAAAGAGGAAGTGGGATAAGAACTTGCCCAAGGACAAAGGAATTCTAGCGGAAAAGGAGCCATGGGATGTTGCCAAAGTCTAGTGTTTCAAGTCCAACAAGTTGGGGCACTTTGCCAAGGATTGTGAAAAGGTAAGATAAGTCTGGGCACAAGGGGGGTTTGTTGTAAAGGCAAGTGTGGCCAAATTAGGCCCCAATTTAATCGTGCTTAGGTTCAAGGTAGAAACTAATGGGGTGTTGTGTCTTTTGGATTCAAGAACCATGCACTAATTTGTGAGCCCAAATGTAGTAAATCGACTTGGATGGGTGGCCACAACGGTGGCCAAACCTGTCAAGGTCCACTTAACACAAGGAGCCATGACACTAGTAAGCGAGGTGGTGTTGAAGGTCATTTTGGAATGTGGCAAGGCAAAGTTTGCAAAGAATTTCATGGTTTACGCCTTAGATGGCATGGAGGCCATCTTAAAGAACACCTTTTTAAACACTTACCTTGTAGATGTTTTGAAAAGAGACTCTAAGTTTAAAATTATTCTTAGGCTAAGAGATAGGTCTATTAGTTTAAAAGTTAACACCATGCTATTTTAACTAAGCTAAGTATTCATTTGGTCTCCTTGCAAGAATTGCAAAAGACCTCATTTTAAATTTTTATGCATGTGGATTAATCTAGTGCCAAGTCTAAAGCCAAAGGGGCTAAGTTTTTGTCTACTTGTATTTCCAACACAATTAATAAAATTTTGGACATCTTAACAAACGACCTCCCTAAACATCTACCTCTTTATCACAATGTAGACCATAAAATTGAGGTGGTGCCTAGGTTAACACCATCATCTAAACCACCTTACCGGTTAAATAAAAGAGTTACAAAAGTTCAAGGCTCAAATAAACAATTTAATGGAATGGGGATACATTATGCCAAGCAAGTTGCCTTATGGCTTGTCCGTCTTGTTTGTGGATATAAAAGATGAAAAATTCAGCATGTGCATAAATTACCATGCCTTGAACAAAATCACCATTAAGAACAATTACCCCTTGCCCCGAATTGAGGATCTCTTTGATCATTTAAATGCGGCTTATTATTTTAACCGAATTGACTTGAAATCAAATTATTATCAAATTTGTGTGAAAAATGTGGATGTGGAAAAGATGGCCATGAGGACAAGGTATGGCTCTTATGAATTCTTAATCATGCAATTTGAGCTATGTAATGCCCAATCGACTTTCACAACCTTCATGAACTCGATCTTCCACGAGAAGTTAAACAAATCCATAATCATCAATATAGATGACATTTTCATGTATTGAAAATATGTAGAAGAGCATGTGACACATCTAGAGTCTGTGTTACAAAGGCTCAAGGAAAACAAACTATATGCCAATTGGGCACATAGTGAATTTGCAAGTCTAGAGAAGGACTTTTTGGGACAAGTGTTGTCTTGGGAAGGGGTGAGGCCGGATTCAATGAAAATTGAATCCATTAAGAAATAACAAAGCCCGATTTCAACCAAAGGGGTTAAGTCGCTCCTAGGATTAGCTAATTTCTATAGATGTTCATAAAGGACTTGTCTACATCAACAAAACCACTCACTAATCTCATGAAGAAAAAGGGCTCATTTGAATGGAAGGATGAATAGCAAAGTGCGTTCAACCTTTTGAAAGGAAAGTTGTTGTCAACATTAGTGTTATGATTCCCAATTTTTGTGAAGCCTTTTGAAATGCACATAGATGCAAGTGGTTTTGCGATAGGTAAAATCTTCATGTAAAAAGGACATTCGATCACCTTTGAAAGTAAAAAGTTGTCAGGGTCCCAGTTGAGATGGCCAACTCATGAAAATGAGTTATTTGTGGTAGTGAACTGTTTGAAAACATGGCAACACTACCTAGGTTTTCATAAAACCAAAGTTTTTATGGATAATGTATCCTTGGGATATTTTGAAACCCAACAAAGGCCATGGTGAAGCAATTGCGATGGCATGATACCTTTGCCCTTATGGACATTGAATTGATCCATAAGCCTAGCAAAAACAATGTAGTGCCAATGTGTTAAACTGTGAAGTGGAATACCAAGGGGAGATGCCTTTGGAGAATACTCAAATATCCTAAACCATGTTCATTCAAAAAAGTAGTCTAAAAAGAAAGATATGAAAAGTGTATGTGAAAGATTGTTTGGTGCAAAATTATTTTAAGGACTTGCGCCATAAAAAGAAGGTGAAAGGATTCACCTTTTTAGATGGATTACTAAGATGGAAACAATCACGAATCTATGTGCCAGAAGGAAAGTTGAGCATGAAGGTCATGCAAAAAGTGCACGATGTGCCCATGGCAAGACACCATGGTGAGAAAACAACAAGGGAGTTGTTGGAAAAGATTTTCTATTGGCCGGAAATGAAGGAAGATGTATAACACTACGTTTGCATGTGTGTAAAGTGCCAAAATACCAAGTTAATACACAAAAAGAAGTTTGGGTTATACAAGGCCCTCCAAATCCTATCAAGTCCATTTGAGAATGTCTCAATGGATTTTATGACATGTTTTCTAGAATGGGGGGGGGGGACAAATGCCATTTTTGTGGTGGTAGACAAGTTCTCAAAATTAACAAAATTTGCACTAACTCAAACAAACGCCATTGCGGTGGGGATAACAAAGCTATTTTTTGAACATGTGTGTTTGACATATTGGAATGTTGGAGGTCATAGTGAGTGATTGGGATGTGAAATTGATGTCGAAATTTTGAACGTTGTTAATAAAGAAGGTGAGGACAAAATTAAAATTTAGCATTGCTCCGCAAACTGATGGTCAAACGGAAAGAGTGAACGGGATATTGAATCAATATTTTCGTAATTATATTGCTGACAATCATAAGGATTGGGGTGACCATTTGGGTTTGTTGGAGTTTTGTTACAAGTCCACAAAACATTCAACCACAATGAACCCCTTTGAGTTTGGCCTTGGGAGTTGAAGTGAAACAAGCCATGGATCTAACCATTCTTAGAATAAGAGGCACTCATCGCGAAGGCTGCAAGGAGGCTGAAAAGATGGCCAAGGAATGTGAAGAGAAGAAAGCACATGCCATCAAGCTTTTAGAAGAAGTGCATGTGAGTTATGTGAAACAAGCCAACAAGTTGCAAAGGCACATAAAATTCAAGGTGGGGGACCTAATGTGGTTAAACATAAAAGACTTTAAAATGACAGAAATTTTGGGGAATAGGTTGGTTCCAAAGTACGTGGGCCCTTATAAAATCATTTGCAAACTCTACCATGATGTGTATACTTTGCAACCTCCAACAACATTGGTAACCCATCCGAGTTTCCATGTGTCCAAGTTGAAGTTAGTTCATGAAGACAAAAAAAGGAAGGATTGGAAACATGCTTATCACCCAAGATTCGATCTCATCAAACATAAGCTTGCAAGGGAAGTATAGTGCATCCTAGCCATGAGACAAACTAGGCGAATTGGGAGGCAATAGCCGGTCAAATGGAAAGTATGTCACCGCAAAAAGTTGTAGTGGGTGAAGCCTATTCATTTGGACCATTTGCCAGAAATGGTCAAAAATTTTGAGGAGGAAGGTGGCTACAAGATGGGCAATAAGAAAATGCATAAAGATAAATCCAATACACTAACATGGTGTTGATGAGGACATCAACCTCTAGAAGGTGGGGGAGGGGGGAGGTTGAGGTCAAGATGTATGAATTGAAACAAACCATGGAAGAAATAATTGATGGTTGAGTTGAAATGATGACAACCAACATAAATGGATCTAAAGAGTTGAACTCAAAAGAAAAACGTCTAAAGGTTCAATCAAATAAGATTGGGGTAGTGGTGCACATATAATAAATGGCATGCCCCTAAACTGAAAATGAACTTGTGGGAACGAGGTTTCCAGTGCATGCAATCATGAACCATGTCCTTCTAAAGCAAAGGGGTCCAACTTGGCTGAGCTTAAGTCAACATTATCTATTGGTGCGTTTTATAGTCAAACCCTAACATGGTTGCCCAAGGTCACCGAAAAAACATGCCTAGGCATGAGACTTAACCTTCAAGTATTTTGAGGGGGCCCAAATAAGGGGATTGTTGTTTGATAAGAGAAGTGAGCCCAAGAAAGATGTGTCGTGCAGTTTAAGGGACTAACATAAAGAAAGACAAAAAAAATTTCTAAGAATCTCCTTGCATTTAAAAGGCTAAAGCCTAGTATGCAAACAATACTTAAGTTGAAAACTAGTTATTCTCCTAAAGGCTTAAGGTAAAAGAGCTGGCAAAAGGTGTGGCTTGCCATAATAGGGCGACATGTGCATTATGTTTATGAGGACATAAACCTCCTAAAGGTTGGGGTGAATGATATGCCCTTGTACTTAAGAAATGTCTTAAGTGGATGTGAGTTTCATATTAAGACCACCTTAATGGGCACCAAGGCGATATGAGGGTTAAGCCAATGGCTTCATGAGGTTTGATTCCTTTAAGAGTCGGGAGGTGTTTGGACCTTGGGGTCTGAATGGGCTAAGGCGGAGCTTGGGTTCTGTCGACCAATGAAGACAACTAGGGGTTGTCTTTGGGACTATAGTGCAAAGCATTATCCCCTAAAACCTTCAATGGACGATTAAACATTGTCCTTGGTTGGCCAAGGGGGCAATCTTGCTAAAGCATTTGGGACAATTAAAAGTTGTCCTTTTAAAGCTTCAAGGCCCAACTCCTAACAAAGGGTTGGTCTCAGTCACCTTAGCTTAAGTCCTTTAGAGTAATTTTGGGAGTTGGTCCCAAAAGGCCCCCAAGTCAACCTAGGGCTGATTTGGCTTACAGCCATGTGGACCGACTCTAAAAATCGGGCTTGGGTCGACTCCAAGTTAGACTAAGACTTAGCCTCAATAGTAAGGTCTAGCCGATCTAATTCCATCCTCAGCGGGCGGAACTTTGGGACTAACCAAATGTGCCATGGGGTGCACAAGTAGCTAGGAGCTAAAAGAGTTGATGTGAGAAAAGCTTGATGAAATGCGAATATGCAAGACGACAAACGAGAAAGGGTGTGTCAAGGATCTTCTGCAGTGGAAGGTACCAGCCAGCATGTCACTATTTCTAAAAAGTGGAAAAATCCCACCTCTGCTTTACATAGGAAAAGGACCTGAGTACAGGGCCTTCCGGGATTTTCGACCTGAGGGAAGAGCCTGCACTCATGCCCTTCTCAATGCCCTCCCGTGATTTTCAACCTGTTATCTCGGCCTGGGCACAGGTCTCAAATCAGGGAAGTGCTTGTACGCATGCCCTTCTCCTGTACTTAATGTGATCCTTCTTTCCACGAGCTTCATCAAGATAGTGGTATCGAATGCTGGGTGAGACAGTGGTGAAAGAGGTTGCCGGCTGTTTTTGTTAAACTACCGTTGGATAATTCTGAGATGTGGCGCCACAGACAAACTGTGTGGCAAGGATTTTTGAGCCCTGCCCCCGCAGGGACTATATCGCATTGGATCCAGCGTTTTGCAACGTTTACCTTATTTGAATGCATTTCATACTATGAAAACTGGTTATCTCAATGATGGTGTTTACACTTGGGAGGAGCGACTGTAATGATGACAGTGTTCATTCATACTGCGGAAAATGAGATTTTTTTAATGTTTTGTTGAAAGCGTGATTGCAGTATACGGATCGAATTTTTTAATGATAATATATAATATTATATTAAAGCATACATTTAGTGAAGATTTTATGGATGTTTCATTTTATTAATTTATAAATCTGAAATTTCCTGAAATTATTTTTTTAAGTTTTAAAAATCTAAAATTCTTGAATGCATAATATTATGTTATTTTCCTTTGGCAATAGATTTTTTTATTGAGTTTTAATGTTATGTAAATAATAAATGCAACAACACCTTTGTGCAATAAACACAAACCCATCAAATTAAAATTTCACATAATTTATAATATAATATTTTAAAAATGTATTTAAAATGAATTTTTATAATATATAGGTTAATTTTATCATTTAAGTTTTACATTATATAAAATTTTATTCATGATATTATGAAAACAAATTTTCATCTAATTCTTTTCAAAAATCTATACACACATGCATGCACAGAAACATATATACTTTTGAAAACATTTTTTAAAATCTATAGGCAAGGCTTGCATGTTTGTGATGCCTTGATTGTGGATGACTTCATTTTGGGTTTGACACAATTGCTGATTTTTGGTGTATTCCTTTAATGACAATTTTTTGTGATGCAGTGCATAATAACAATGATAATTTTTGTCCAACTTGGAGACAATTTTGATCAATATTGATGATTATTTATTTAAAGCTGTTCAGCATATTTCATTCACATAAATAGTTCATTCCAAAAAATTATGGAAGTTTTAGAAGGAAAAATAAGTTCAAATGAATGCAGATAAAAGAAAATTTATCAATATGTTAAAAAACTCCTAATTTTATACTTGGATAATATTTTATGACAAACTTAATAATAAATATCATTATTGGAAAAATACTTTTCACGATTTTTTACTACTAATTAGCAACATGACAATTAACTTATTCTAGATCGCTTTTAGTGCACTTACAGTGAAAACCTTGCCCTAACTCAGACAGTGAAGCAAAGGAAACTACTGCTGATCAAAGTGGAGGGGTTGAACAGATTCTCAAGCTCAACCATGCTGAGGAGTTCTAAGCAGGATCATAGCTCATGAACAAACTTTGATATCACTATACCAGAATCCAATCATCTTGATGGAAGTTAAAGCTAAGAAGCCTGATCATTCAAGATGATGAGTCTACACAGAACTATTGACCATATGCAAAAACTTCTCCAGAAAATGACGATTGCTTGTCAAACCTCTTCTGAAACCAAGAATGAATGGACAGAAACCTTTCTGATACTGCAGCATTCTAGTGGAGATATAAAATGGAGCATTCACACCTTTAAGGAAGTGAACAATGGGTGGCCAAAAGAGAGAAGGTAACAAAAATCAAAAATTGTGTTCATAAGGAGATACTGGAGTGTTGCTGCAGGAAGGAAGCAGAGCACAGAACAGCAGTCCTGCTCGAGAAAAAGTGCTGCAGTCATTTGGAGCAACATCTGCTTGTGTGACCTCACTTGTGGCCCCAACACATATCAATGGTATTCAGAATCAATTCAGCACTGCCCTCATCATGGTAGTGGTGCGGTAGAGTAAGCAGAAGATGCCCAACCATGTCCAAAACAATGCAACAAATTGAACAGGACACACGCAAAAGCACAGTGAACAACAAGCAGTGAAAGAATGGCTCTGAATGCTCTAATCCAGCTAGCATACATAATCTTTACAACATGTCAAATGACAGTTTACAACCATCAGCATGATGTGGGCCTAGCAGAGACTTAAGAACATTAACAATGACAAATTTAATCTAAATTTGCCCACAGGTGGGGGGGTGAGGAGGTATCCTCACCCGTGCAAGACTAATCAGGTCCACAACCACAGAAATCTTACATAAAAAAGTTACAAGTGAGATTGATGACAATGCTATAAATTCTCTTTGTCAGATGATTGAAGAGTTTTGAAATCAGAGACTGGTGGATGCATTGGAAACTTCAAGGGTACTGAGCCATTGGGTGGTTGAGGCTTCTTCTCCCAGCCAGCCTCCAGTGGAGCTAGTACCTTGTTCTGGCTCAAGGGATTTAGAGGAGCACGCCTTAGAGCAAAGCCTGATGTGTTCTGATTGTTTGCGCTGAAGGAACTTGGTTCAGTTGCTGCAATTCCACTGTGTGGCTTCATCCATACCTGAATTGAAACTTTTCTTTCCATCAATTTGATCCCCAGAGGTCATTTCCTTGTTATTAAAGCAGCAACCAGCCCACCTAGCCTGAATAGAAGGGCCTATGACTACTGCAAACAAACAGACTGTGGCCCATGCTGCTGACAAACAGATTTCTGTGGGCATCAAGAGACAATTGATTCACAGGTCATTCTTGTTCAGTAGTGGAAGACATGCAACAAAGTTGATATTGGGGAGCATCTGAGATGAGGCATACCGGGCGTGTTGAGGCATCCTGATAGGAATTGAGACTTGCCAATGGTGGTTGAGGATCTTCAAAAGCATTGGACTGGTAGATGCTGCCTCCCCGATTTCTCGACATACGCAACTTCTTGAACAGTCTGTCACTCTGCAGTCAACAGGCTATACTTGATGAGATTGAATGATCATCAAAATGCTGATATTGGATGCTCTTAATTACACCAGAAAGTGCCACCATGACTGACTCCTAGATGCAAAACTAAGATTTCCTCTCCGGGCTATGACTAGAAACTTTTAGACAGGGTCTATCCATGAATGTGAATGTGTGCGGCAAGACTTTAGCAGCACCCATCATAAATTGCAATGTTCTGGGTTGAAAATGCAGATTCATGCCTTGGTTGTTTCATTAATTAGCCAAATATCACGCAAAGGGTCATCAGAGGTTTTCAGATTTTGAAAATCACACTAAGTGCTGTTTGAAGGGCCTGTAAAACTTCTTCTGTTACAATCCGAAATTGCCAGATGAGAAAATTAGGTCACAAACTAATAGAACATACCTGCATCTTAAGTTCCTGGACAGATTTTCCTGCAGAAAGTCCACCTGCCATTTGGCTTTCCTTTTTGCGCCTGGCTGGTAATGTTGGCACCACAGTTGCTCCAGGTTTCTCTTCACTTTTGACCTCCACCATTTCAGAAGTAGAATCCAACTTGAGGTTTGCATTCTGTCCCTCTGGCTTATCTAAACCAGCCTGCAATAGAAATACTTGTTCCTCAGTGTCCAACACTAAACACTATGAAATGGGGATGTTTGAGAAAAGATCAATGGCTCTTCTGATTCCTTAAATGCATGTGGTGATAATGCACAGAGGTACTGCTACTGCCTTAATCTGAGTCTATACAGACAAAACCTGAAGCTTATCTGAACTGAAGCATTTATACGGTCCAAACAGCCAACCAATACAAGCATGCTGAATCAAACCAGGATATGCACCAGCAAGGTCACAATGAGTACCTTAAGATTAGTTACAGCTGCTTCTTTTTCCTTGGGGACTTCTTGAATCTTTCTGGACTCTTCCTGATTTGCCTGTAATAAAAAAAAAATTTAATGGTCAATGATTGAACTGATGATCTCAAACATTGACCAAAGCCAAAATACTCAGAACTTTTAATGTCTACATCTTCAATCTTATTGATGCATGACACGTTCTCAGGGAGGTTTGAACTGTTGCATCATAAATCATTAATGATGTATAGCAGAAACAATGTAGAAGCATCTCTCAAGTGCCTGCACTAAAGAAAATTTGGCTCTGAGAACAGCCAAACCTTTTGCTTTTCTGCCGCTTTCCTCCCTTGCACCTGCAAGGCATCTTTCTGTGAGATGACCTCAACCAACTGCTTTTGTCTCACTGGATCATCCTCTTGTCTTGTCTCTTTCTTCTTCGCCATACGAAGCTCAAGCTCACAGTTTTTACATCGCCTTCTGCATACATGGGAGAGAGATTATGAAACCATTTAGAGATGTGTAGGGCTGACTATAAAAAAATTTGGGAGCATCATCATTTTCCACACAGGTCCAGAGAGGGTTACCTTAGATTCTCAAGTTGCACATGGAGCTCTTTGACTTCTAACCTAGCCTCTGCAAGACTGGATTCTGCATTCTGTTGCCTTTCTTTGAGCTCTAACATGTCCACCTCTGCATCTTCCCAACGGCCTTTGAATACCTCCATCCGGTCACATACAGCATCAAGTCCTACTTCAAGTTTTAAGTTTTGAGTGAAGTAGTCATCATTTTCCTGCACTCAAAGTGGAGTATAATTATGATATTGAGGGGCTACTCATCCACAACAAAACTGTGTAAAGGGTTTAATTTCTCCTAAATGTTTTATAAAACCCTTCCAATTTTGCCTGTCAAATTTAACTATTATCCCAGACCTTTTCAAGATGAGCTCCTTTGTCTTGTGCTAGGTTGAGCTCCTTCATGCTGTGCTCCAGCTGGCTATTGACCTCCTCAATTCTGATAGCACATTTAAACATCCTAAGAATAAGTAATCAGAAAATGGTGAAATGCAAAAGTGGGCAATAAAAGCAGTTGATATTGTCAACCTGAAACCTCTGCTGAGAAAACTGAATGATGTGTAAAGTGGATACTGTCTCTAACCGTGAATTCAACTCTGTGATCTGCAATCTCAAATCCTTCTTCTCTGAGCTAACTTTGTCTAATTGTGCTTGAAGCTCATCAACTTCGAAATTAAGTATCTTGATCTTCATTCCAGCATTATCAAGCTCTGACAAAAGTGATTCCTCGACATCCATGGCGTTGCTCAGCTGCATCTGAAGCTTTTCCACCTGTTAAGGAACTGAAAGGTGAGAACTCACCAGTTGGAGCATCTGTCTTATGTCTGTCTCAATGCATTGTAAAATCCACAACAGTGAAGATACAGCAATTAGAGTTCAAAAGTACAAATGTGAAATGGCACAATCAAACAGGATTTTTGACAAAGTCAAATGTTTCCCACTCAGAGAATGTCAGTTGGAAGTTCATCTATACAATTGAAGTACAATGTCACTGGTGAAGTTTGACAGCATACCTGCTTTTCAGCCAGTGAGGCTGCCTCCTCTTTATTTGTACAGTCAGCCTCCAGTTTAAGAACATACTCCTCAAGTTCCTGTTGCTTCTCCTCCTTCATGGGAAATAAAAAGTCAGGCTACAAGTGTCCCACAAAGCACCAAAGCAAGAATATCAATAAACTAAAACAACCACAGTAGACAAATAATCAGGACATGGATGTCAGGTCTGATTGATAATCAAAAAATTGGAACCTACCAGCACAAGAATGTGTTCAGCATGTGGAGTTTGAAAAATGTCAGCCCTACTTTGCTCCAGCATCTCATTCAGCTGTTGTATCTCCTCAGACAGCTTCATCCTGGCATCATGTTCTTCTTTTATTGTGGACTTTGCAAGAACAATCTGCTCTTCCAGCTTTTTGCAATTTATCTCCCAACTCTCACATTTCTCTTTCTCAATAGCAATCACTTCCTCCAGCTTCCTATGGTACTCTTGATCAGACTCCTCAGACGGCTTCATCCTGGCATCATGTTCTTCTTTCATTGTGGACTTTGCAAGAACAATCTGCTCTTCCAGCTTCTTGCAATTTACCTCCCAACTCTCACATTTTTCTTTCTCAACAGCAAGCACTTCCTCCAGCTTCTTGTGGTACTTTTGCTCATCATCAAGAGCTGTTCGCAACTCCTTCACCTGCACCACACACTGCTTTAGGTCTTGGACATCTGAACATGCAAAACTCTGCACAACTGAAAATTGAAACCTAAACACCACATAAAAATTTGGGAAAACTCAAGGCGCCCACCTGTTGCTCAAGCAAAAGTGAGTTCTCAGCTGTGTCATGCAGGGCTTTCTCCAGCTGACACACTTGTTCTTGGAAATAATCTTTTGTTGTGACAGCAGCTTCTTCTACTTCCTTGAGCTGTTTGAGAGCATACTTGTTAGCAAAATAATTCATAAACACCTTGACATTCTTTGCATGCAATAACACCAAGCCCCCAATAAACAATTGGTTTGTTGTGCAATTTACTTCATTTGCACTTTTTAGTTGCAGAGAAGATCACACCTGTTTCTCATTATTGAAAGACTTTATGGCAGTATCCTCAAGTGCTTGCTCCAGTTTCATCACCTGTTCTAGTACACAGTTTTTGGCAGCAACTTCATCTTCATAAGATTGTTGGAGCTGATACAAATCAAAGAATGTGTCAAAATCTCATGGCAAATGTCGTCAGATGAAGAGCATGGTAAACACAGATTCTCAATACAGAACAGATCTGGGTAATCAACCTGTTCAAGCTGGTTGTGAAGTTTTGTTATCTCCTGGCCAAGTCTTTGGCACTCTCCATCATGACTGTCTTTCAGTGATGCCCATTGTGCTTTCTCCTCTTCAAACTCAAAGTATGCATCTGTAAGTTCCTGCATGCATATACCCACCATTTGAATTCCAGGAATTGGATCTTCAAGGATAAATTTTAACTTCTCAGTCCTGAAAACTTACATGTGGAGAAATATTAATCTTAAAATGAAGTGCTGAAAACTTCTCCTTATTTCCAATTTAAGTCAACCTAAATAAAGTTGAGATATGACATGATACTAAGGTTATAGAGATGCCAAATCTGAAACATAACAAGTTTCAGGAATGATGTGCTTATCTTTGTGCATTGCATTCTAAGTACACGTACTGTGACAGCTAATCAGCCTTGGAAATTGCCGTCACAAGTATGAACACAAGTTCGATAGATGGATTCAAAATGAAACTGCTGTAGTAAGAAATTCCTTTGGCGATCTAACAAAAAGAAAGACTTGCTGAAGCTTGCAGGGCCAAAGAAGCCAGTCCATCAAACACCCAGTACCATCAAGGGAACAGCTAGAACCATCCACAGTAATTCTCTACCTAAAGATCCATGAAGTTGCAGAGAAATCTCCACAACAACAATTAAAGGTAACACGACAATGAGTGTAGTCATAACCTCATGAGAGTCGCTCATAAAGTGACAGACCATCACCTTCATCACGAACGGCAGTGATGAGCTGCCATGACTACCCACTGAGTTCATCAGCTCCCAACAGTGGGTGCAGATAATTCTCTACCTAAATACTGTTTTGAACCCTTGAAATTAGAATTATCTGTTTGTATTCACCTTAATCAAGGTGTCATTCTTCAATGAAAGCTCCTTTGTCAGGTTTTCAGCGTCTTTTAATGCTGTTTCACAAACCTGCAACTTCTGCACCTGGATCAACAAGACAAGTGTTATCAAGAGCACATGTGACATGATGTCTATTCTCCACAAAAATGAATTATGAATTGAGCTAGTTGCTTGACCTGCAAAATCACTTTCCCCCCAAAAACTTGATAAGGACTTCATTCTTGTAAAATTCCAAACAATATGTGGGTGGTCAGTCACTGACACTAATAACAGTAAAGATGTGATCTCAGCCTCTGAAGAAATCAGTACCAGTGACAAATGTACAGCTTGTAGAGCTTCTAAATCACCAACAGTGACCCTCTGCTGTTCCAAAGCCACTTTTAATTCTTGAGCAACCTTCTCCATGTTGTGAACTGCAGTTTCTTTTTCTTGACCCAGGATAGTAATTGATTTCTCTGACTCAGCTAGTTTCTCCTTGAGAGTAATGCAGCCACATTCCATTTCAGACATTGCAAACTCAAGCTTTGCATATGAGTCCTGCCAGATAAAGCACACTCCCCAATAAGATAAAATGGGAAAGCTAACGAAAGAGAACTGGGACATTAAATACATAGAGCACTTGTGGCATGGACAGTCAACCCACATCAAGCAACAGTAGTACAACCAGGTTAGAATCTATTGGACAAAACAATGGCTACTCATGTTGACCCCCAAATAAACACAGAGATAAAAACACATACCTGCAGAAGTTGCAGGTCAAAAGAAGATTTCTCAAGTTCCACAGTTTTCATCTGCAAGGCATGTTCTGCAGATGACAACTGAGCCTTGGTTTTGGTCAGGCCAGTTGCAATGGACTCCCTCCGTTTATCAACAATAGACTCACGCTTGTTGAGCAAAACTGTGCTCTGTCGCAGCTGCTTCATCTCACGATCTATGTTCACTTTCTCAGCCTGTAATCCCGAAAACCAGCAACATATATCAGCATAGAAGTATCAGGACAGAGGAAACACATATGAGCATAACTGAAGCAAAGAATCTGGAGACCTGAAGACATGACTGTGTACTGAGCTGAAAGCCACATGAAATTTACTCATGACAAATTATACCTCAAGTTTGCTTTTCTCAACCAGGGTTGACTTAAGCTTTGCCTCAATGTCTTTCATCTTGATTTTTAGCTTCTCAAGCTCCTTTGCCAGCCCATCACGTTCTTTCTCCAAAGTAGCTGGGGCTGACTTGGCAGCATTCAACTCCTTGCGGAGGGCCAAGATGTCTGACCTCAATTGAGCTGCCTCTGTGAAATGCAACTGTTGCTGCACCTGGAAACAGATGTCAAAACAAACTCATAATTTCTTAGCACAAGCTGATGGTGTGTAGGAAAGTCATAGTTTGGACAGGTGGCAAATGCTTCTCCAGAATAAATAAGTGGACCACCTGTATCAACAAGAAGCATGCTAGTGAACTATTTTGACTTCTGCAAGACTTACCTCCTGTTTGCTAGTTGCTTCTGTCATAGCTGCTCTTTGTGCCAGCAGCTGAGCTTCCCCCTCTGCCAAGGTATTCTCCATTGCACACTGCAATTAAAAGTGTCCTTTTTGTGTTACACTGAATTTATAGATTTCAATTGGGCCTCACTCTTAGACAATGTCAGGCAAAATCTGAGAGTGCACCAGTAAAAGTGTAGACATCACACTGCATCCCTACAAATGGATAAACTGTTACATTAGACTAGCAAGATCATGCCAGACCCACCAACCTTTTCAACTTCCAGCTTCGCAAGCTTCTCTTCTAGTAATTTTCTCTCTTTAGAATTCTCCAACAGAATAGAATGGACACCTCTCAACTGTTCTTCCCGATCATCAATCTCTGAGTTTGCATGAGTAAGTTTACTTTCTAACTCATGCAGCTCCAATTGCTGTCTCTCAAATTCAAACTTGAGAGCCTCAAACTTCAAGTTTTCATTTTCAAGCTTGGATATCATATCTGTCTGCTGGCTTTCTTGATTCTCCATCTTTTCAGTCAGAACATTAATGTCTTGTTGTAAAACTTCAGATGAACTTATCAATTCATCTCTCTCTCCCTCAACTTCCCTTAGAGTGGACTGCTGCAGCTCCTGCTTGTTCAAAAGGACAAGTTTCTCTTCAGAAATTTTGGAAACAGATTCCTCCAGTTCATGAACCCTGACTGCCAACTCTTGCTTTGTAGCAGCAAATTGTCTTTCCAGGTTCAGCATGTCCCCAGTTAGCACCTCAAGTGTTGCATTTTTCTGAGATAGAAGTGTGTCCATTTCTGCAATTTGAGCCCTAGAACTACTACACTCAGAGCTTGCCAGGTCCAGCTTCTTCTGAATCACTTGAAGCTCACAAGTTCTGCTCTCCAAATCCGCATTTGCAGCAGCTGCTTGTATTTTGAAATTCGTAATCTGATGTTCAAAAAATTGCTGTTTTTCCTCTCTCTCAGACAACATCATTTGCAATTCCTTTATGACCACTGCAGCTTGAGCATCTGCAGATTTTGCTAACCCCAACGCACTAACTGCTTCCTCATTCTCCTGCCTCTGCCTCTCCAACTCTTCATCAAGAGCTTTCAACTCTTCTTGAGCCTCATCATTTTTTTCCTTGAATGTGATTCTTTCTTTCTCTGCAAAAGCTAGCGCTGCTTCCATTGTGTCCTTGTCTTTCAGAAAAGCAAGCTTTTCCTGCTGTAGTGCCTCCAATTGTGCTTTTGCACCAATATTTTCTGCACTTATAGCTTCAAGCTCCTGAGAAAGTGAAAGCATGATTAAGGATGATAACTACATCTTTTTTGGACAGGCATGTTAAAGACTACTTGAAAGTTGAAGAGCCTCCCTAAGTTGGCTCTAGACATAATGCAGTGAAAAGGAAAAACTCTAGCAGGAAAACACTTTGGCATGCACATAGAGAGCTGTTCAATTTCATCATGTACAGTTCTTCTGGCACATAGTTAAAAAAAGGCTGCACAAAATCCAGCATGTCATGAGGGTCCCCTTCATTTTGTAGATACAACGGGAAGGTGCTGGTCTGTAAGGAATACTGACCTGTGTCAGCTTCTCTATCTCTCTGACAGCTTCAATGGCCAATGCTTCAGCACTTTGTAGAGAGGCTTCACTTTTATCAAGTTTCTCAACCTGTTGTCCATAACTAAGTTTCAGTTAGGTGTAGGGAAACAGCATGAATTGGAGAAGTAGAACATAAAGATACCTCGTCTGCCTGACATGTGGGACCATGAAGTTTCAACCAGAACTCTCTGTCCATTTTGTGGATTTTCATGCATACAAGGACCAATTCAAGAATTTATCAGCCACCATCATGGGAGTGCCTATACTTCATTGAAGCTTGTTCACATACCAGTAGGGCATGTTCATGTTCAAGAACTTCAAGTTTAAGTCTGAAAGACGCTGACTCCTCAGCTGCCCTCTTTGCAGTCTCTGTTGCTATTTCCTTTTCTTGGTTTAGAACCGCTGACAGATGTGCAGACTCGGCAAGTTTCTCTTCCATGGACTCCATAACAGCTGGTGCCTCACTCATTAAATGCTTATGCATGGTATTGGAGTCCTATCATGAACACAAAACACATCAAATATCTTTTGGCATGTTCCCTTGAACAAAATAACAGACACATTCATGTGATTCAACATAACATAGTCAAAGAAGAAAGAGTTGGCATCACACCTTAAGAAATTGTAAGCCTGCATCCTTCTTTGATTCCATAGGCTTCATCTCAAGTGAGTATTCAGTAGCAAAGAGCTGGAGTTTTGTGTTACCCAAGTCTCCATTGATAGCATCATGACCTTCTACAGCTGCAAGACATCTTTCCATTGCATCCTGACACAAAAATTTGCACACGAAGAAAAGATAAACGTTACTTTGATCATGGAAAATTTGATGCATTCATCAAATAATATAAATTACTACATCTGTCGGAGGAATTTCAGGCAGGTGTAAGACCTTTTGTGCTTCCAGTTCTGCAAGCAAGAGCCTGAGCAAATTCTGTTCTTCAACTTGTGCAGTCAATTGGATTTGCACATCTGACAGCTCTTTGCACACTTTTTCCTGCTCAGCAAGTGCGAATTCTAGCCTCCTCTCAGCTTCCACAAGCTCCTGGCTTTGGCTGTCAAGTTCTCGACAAAGGCGTCCAATCTCTGCCTCTGCTTGCTCACTTTTTTTCATCAAGGCCTCTCTCTCTCCCTCAACAACTTGAAGACAGCTTAACAAATCTTCCTCCTTTTGTTTGAAAAGAAGCTTCTCTTCAGCATGCACGCGCTGGGTCATGTCCCATTCAGATGCCCTTGCTTGCAAAGCAGTTCTACTTGACTCATTTTCAGCTTGAATAGCTTGCAACTTTTGCTCAAGCATCTGGTTTTCTGCCTTCTTTTGAGCCAGGAAAGAATCCATGGCTCTCAGTTGCTCAACCGCTCGAACATTGTCAGACAGTGCCAACTCCAGTTTTTTCTGAGATTCTTTGAGTTCTTGCCTGTGCATTCCTTGAAGGCGATCCATGTCAGCTTCGATCTGCTTAGTTGTCTCTATGAGTGCATCCCTCTCCCCCTCAAGCACCTGGATCCATCCCTGCATTGTCTCACCCTTCTGAACAAGGTGTGTCTTCTCAGTTGCAACTTCTTGCTGGGCTTGTTCCAACTCGAACAGATAAGGTGCAAAAAATTGTCTGATCTCTCCTAATGATGCAAAATCTGTTGTTGACATGATGGCCTCCACTTCACATTTTAGCTCATCAATGGAGGACACCAACTCCCTTTGCACCTCCACTCCTTTTTCATTTTCCTTTTCCAGGCTTTCAATCTTCTGCAAGGCCAAGTTGAGCTCATATTGTGCAGCTGCAGCTTCTTTCATTGATTCATGGAGCTCTTTCTTCACCTGGTCACAAGCAGAACCAGCTTATGGTCAAGATCTTTAAAGCTTTCTAAGGTGCAGCCATGAACTGTCTGAGAGGGTACCATAGGAAGACCCTACCTTATCCAGAGAATCTTCTGCAGCAGTTGCCTGGACCTTAACCTGCTCTGTCACACTGCCTAGCTCCTGCTGCATGGAAATTTTCTCCAGTTCCAGGTTTTGAAGCTGCACAAATGCTGGCTCAGAGATTACACCTCACAAGGAACCAAATCCTCAGTCTTGACATCAATCAGTTGGAGTTATGCTACTCATCATCAATCTGTAGTAGACAAGACTTACAAACTCTTAAGGAATTGCCATCTACCTCTTCAAGATACTCTTGTGCAGTTGTTGCCTGACACTTTGCCTGCTGATTGAGACCACCCAGATGATGCTGCATGTAACTTTTCTCCATCTCAAGATTCTGAACCCGGTCACATGCAATTCAAGGACTTTTGAGAAGAATGATCTTGTTGATCATTGGACTTACACTAAAGAGAAGTGACCAAGAGCTCTGCCTTGCTGAGCTTGTTGTAGACCAACAAACTGTTCTTGCCAAACACCTCACACTACATAAGCCCTGTGGAAACAATAAAAAGGACTAAACAAAGTATTTGAGAAGGTTATTCAAGTGAAACCTCCTGTCCATGCATTTATCACCTTGCTGCCAAAACATAACCAGGAACAAACCTGTGCTCTGAGCTGTTTGAACCCAGAATCAACATCACAACCATCCAAGCTTCCAACTCTTCTCTCCACCTCAGGAACTTGCTGGTATTTATCATCCAGCTTTCGGGCCTTGCTTGCAGCCATTTGGGCATGTGCCAATTCCTTCTTCAACTCCTCAATTTCAATCATCTTCTCCCACATCTGCCAAAGAGATATGAATTCCCAGCAGTTACACCAGTCAACAGCTGAATATCAGGCAACTGAGCAGTGGACAAGAACAGCTCAAGCATTGGAACAAAATACAGCGCCAATAGAAGAACAGCAACCTGACATGGCATAGAAAGTGTGCTCCTAGGGAGCTATTGCACTCACCTTAATTTCATTGTCACACTGGAGGTCATCATATTGTGCTTGTAGATTACTGATCTCCTGCTTAAGCTGCAAAATTGGCACCCGATCATCACACTGAACTATACAAGGACTTTCTCCACAGCATGTTCCTCCACTTCTCTATGTCATCTTGGAATATAACTACATTCTCCACAAATCCCTAAAGTCTATGATTCAGAATGAAAGTGTTTCAACTGAATAGTCCTAAGAGCTTCAGAACAGTTCTTTCAATCACATGAGAAATGCCTCAGCAACCCAACATATGAATGCAAATAGCTCAGATTAGGCTGCTTTTGCAACACAGAAGGATTTGCAACGCACTTCCATGGTGGCCTCTTTGTCTGCTGCAGACCTTCTTCTCCGTTCACCTACATGGAGTGTAGCACTCAAGAAAATATCATCAGAGTCATGACTGCCTTTTAGAGTTTCAACACCCCCATTGTCCTCCTCCTCTTTCCAAGATGAGAACATGGTGTCTTCTTCCTCACAAAGCTTCTCAAATGGAGGTGGCAAACACTGCAACCTCTCCCTCCTCATTGGAAGGACTGACACACCAAAAGGTGCCCAAGGAACCTCCTTTGAGAATGGCCTCTTCATCTCCTGGTGCTGCAAAAGATAAATAAAAAGGATTAGCATTTGCATGTGCACCAAAAGTATCTCTACATTCTGCCATCAGGAAAAATAAAATGTGTTCACTTCACAGGAAGCTATTTATGCAGTTGCTACCAGCATTCAACAATGAGCTAAATTGTGCAGCTACTAAAGCTTCTGCAAGAGCACCAGTCAATGAGCCAGCTGCAATTCATGTGATGTAACAGGCTCACCTCAACATCATCTGGAGCCTCTGCAGGAATTCGTGGGCACCATGTTTCACGGCGATTGTTCTGGAAAACACCAGAAAGATGGAACTGCTATGAGTGAATCTGCATGCAGAGAAGGGCATGATACCAGTTCTGTGCTATTATAGCTGATATATCCATAGAAATGCAAGTGCAATAGGTTCCATGTTATTGGCACAAGTGGTGAACCTTTTTGCTGCGCTTATCAAAGTCTCGATCATCCACAGCAGAGTTAATAACCATGGTGCTGAGGTTTTCAATTTTCTGTTCCTGCTCCTTCAACCGCCGCTCACGCTCTGCCTGTGCCTTCTTCTCTTCTTGCAGCTCCAAAGCCATTCTCTCCCTATCAAGTTCAGTCTGAGAGCCAGGGCCAGTAATGTGACAATCAATATACTGTTCCCTTGTCATACCAAGTCACTACAATATTTCCAGGAAATGAATCATCTACCCTCCAAACACCCCACACACTGGTCAAAAACTCAGAGCTGATTGGAGGTCTATGACATCCTTACCTTCAGCAAAGCATTTCGAAGGTTAAGAACCTCCTCCTCCCAGTGCTCTGAGTGTGATTCCTGTGATCAGAAGAAACACAAGAAAGACAATTTCCAGATCAGGTGTCATGTCAATGAGGTTGCAGTGAAAAAAGTCCACAGTGACACTTTGAAGGTACCCAGTCTGTCAGTTCCAGTAAAACCAAGACTAACAAGACAAGAATGCAGATGGTCATGACCTTTTATGACTGTCACTCATAATGATTTTGGGCAGGCCATTATATAAACTTCTGTGTCCTGAGTTTCTGTCACATTTCCAGAAGCAAAAGGAAGACTCATGATGTCAACTAGTTCTCAAGAAACATAGCTGATCAAGAAATCAAAAGTATTGTCCTTCAAGCTGCAACAAGCTTGTGGTGTAAGCTTCATCTCATTCCCAGATCAGATGTCAGAGCAATCCAGAACCTCACCTGTAACTTGGCCCGAAGCTCTTCAATTTCCTTCTTTTGGCGTTTTAGCAGGGCTGCATCTGTCATAATCTGCATAACACAAGATCGATGACACCTCTTATATTCAAGTTCAATTCACAATGCATCTAATCCCATCAGTCAAACCCTAAACCTGTACCACCATCGTCCAAGTAAGCATGTGCCTCACCTCATTCACTTGTGCACAGTTGGTGACACGGTTGGCCCTACTTGCAAAATAGAGTGTCCCCTTAGTTTCATCTGCATGTACCTACACACCAAAAAATATTGCTCACAAAACAATGCTCATGAAAGTATTTCAATCCTTGAGAAAATGTTAGCCACGTATCTTATGAAGGATGGATGACTTACCAGTGCAGGTGTGACATTGCAAATAACAGCTGTCTTTGCATTGCCCCCAAGAGCTGGTTGCAATATTCTTGTCAATTTACTGTCACGGTATGGTACATGGCCACTGTCCAGAGAAAGCAAACAACAGTCACAGCTCTCATAAATCAAAGCTAAATAATAGTGCCTCCACTGTCCTATTGTCCCTTGGTAACTGTTTGAATCACAGACAGGATCCTGTCCATGACTTATTAAGATGCCCAGAATCTACGATTTTGTCTCATACTTAGACTGCCACTCCATTTCATTGAGAACATGCTTGACAGGATGCTAACCCTTGTTTCTGTATGCCTTCACTGAGTTTGTTGATCACAGTCCCAAGTGTCATCAAGCTCTTGTTTATATGTGTTCCTTCTTTCAAACGAGCTCCCTCTGCTCCAGTTTTGGCAACACGCTCTGAACCCGCCAAATCCACCAGGTTCTGCTTACATACCAACAGGTTGCATGCAAAATTAGGCATACTTGGGGTCTGACAAACCCCATCTTCAAGAGAATAATTTTATTGCGGTGGACCCATGTACAGAGCAACCTTGAGAAACTATCCGAGCAGCTGCAGCCACGTCAACAGAAGGTCTTACCAGAACTGAAACCCTCACAGCATCACATGCCTGCATAGTAGTGTTACCATAAGGGTCATCTTGACTCCTGTCCCTGCTCTCAATAACCTGCAGAAGGTGAAGTTTGCAATCAAAGTTGTTGTCACAACTCACACACCTAAGCACATCAATGTAAAACATAGAAATCTTTGACAACACACAATGAGAATGCCCATTAGCATACCATGCGGAAAATCGTGTGTGACCTGCTGCTGTACACATTCATATTCGTTTCTCCAACATGACGGTGATCTGCACCATCACAAAACATGCATCATGAACATGGCTGGTTGATCAAGATCCTTCAACTAAGCAAGACAACAGACTACACATTGTGGTAAGAAGAATCAGGTAAGAATAGGTACTCAGGATTTCAACTACATGGGTGAGGAATGAACAATGATATAAACCTCAGCAGAAGGGAATATGTTCATACTTTCACCAAACTCCATAAGCTCAAGGACCTGCTCAGGACTAACCACAATCTCCTCTCGTAAGCCTGCTACAAATATTCCTCGCTGTGGACAACTTGCACATAGTGAAATAAGTACATATCCTCATCAACTGTTCTCCAGTCTATGTAATTTGATTGAAATTGCTGCAGAAACCATTAGCATTGAGAGTGTATTCTGGAAATTTGAAAATCTGAAATTGTCATCCTGCATACCTCAGCACTTTCATGGATCTGCAGCTTTTGTGCCTCTGGTGCCAACAGATCATTAATCTCCTCATTGTAAATCTCCATGTATGAAACCCGAAGAAGAAACTCACGAGAATTGACCTTCACAATCCAGAGCATGTTGCCATTAATTTAGTTACACTGCAAAGAACAAAACTTGTATGTTGCCACTTCTCAAAATCTGGCAACAACTAAACTTACTGCTTGAATGTTTTGGAAGACTTCATAGACAGCCAAGGGGATGATGCCAGGCTCCTGAGGTGACCCCCGCATAGTGAAAGTTTTTCCACTACTTGTCTGCCCATAGGCAAATACTGTTCCTGAAGGGACAACAAACACCACACGAACTTAGATAAGTAGCCAGGATGGATGTTGCCTTTCTTCCAGTGCCCAATCAAGGTAAACACCTATGCAAGCTTGCTTAGGTACAAATTGAACTGAAAACCTCAGCTTAGAGAGACAACCATTGAAGCCTTGTACAGCTGATCCAATGATGTCCTTAGTTTGTGCCTCATAAATCTCCAACGTTGTTGCTTCAGAACCAAACACCCTATCTGCATCCACAACCACAGTCGAATGTGAAAGCATGATCCGAGCATCCAAAATTCCCTATCTTTGCCAGTTTCTAGCACGAGTCGTATTGGATGCTGAGAGAGCAATGTATGAAAATCCAAACTTCGAGCTAAAGCCTACTGTGCAAAGTCTATTTTTTACTGCAATGGATTTCAACTGCCCCCCAAAATTAGGAAGCCGCTAGGTGCTCACACCTGGAGCTGAGCATTCGAATCATTATCATTTGCAAGGAGGCCATGAGGATTAACCACTTGATTAGTGCGTCGATCCTCAAGGTGCTGTCGAAACCCTGAAGACTACTCGTTACATGGACACATTTTCTACCTCTAAGTTGTGGGACGCCCTTCCCTTACATTCTTATTTCAGAGTAGGATGTTTCCGGTGACCGCCACAATAGATAGTCGACCATTCCGGATACCACTTGATGCGCAGTGCAGTGACTACCTACTTGGATATCAGGAGTGTCAAGCTTTGAACTCGCGGCAACAGCAAGGTGACCATGAGAGAGCCCTGACCATTCCTTTCAAGAAAAACAAAGGAAAAAAAGGGCAAAGAGAATTGCTATCTTGGGTGACGAACAAATACCAAACGTGTAAGACTGGCCAGAAATCGTAGAGCCAGAAGCATTGCAGAGCGCAATTGAGTTGGGACCAAGCTTCCATGGACTCCCCTTCGCCGCTTCCGCCTTGCTCAACGGTCGCACCCGTATCGTCACTGAAATCTTCTCCATTTCTTCTATAAAAAAGCTCAATCTACAAGCTCAAATCGGGCAACATACTTGCACTCTGCTTTCTCGCAAGAAAACAAACGCTCCGGAAGTTGTCGAACAACTGCAATGCAAAAAATGGGGAGAAAGAAGAACCAGCAGCAGCACTGAACTCGTGAAATTTGAAGGAGGAGACATAACGGGACAGACGAGCGTTTGCCGCCTTCTTCCGAGCCGCGCGCGGGGATGCCTCGACAGCAGCTCCGGCATTGCCTCGGAGGCAGCTCCGGCAAATAAATAGTAACTAGTTCCTGGTAAATAAAATAGGGTTAAAAAAAAAATTCCACTTCCAGGTGAAGCAGCACCTACACTGGTTACTACCTCCACCTTCTCGAGTAAGGCCTCTTAAGGTTCGTTCACACTTAGAGTTATTATGGTGCATTCACACTTGATGTTAAGTCAGTGTTAAATGAAAATCTAGGTGGCACCCAATGTTAAATGGGCCATAGCTCTATGTTAAGTGAATGTTAGCTTAACATAAAATTTTCATGGCAACTAGGCTTTAAGTCCTAAACGGGTAGCATGGTGGTAGTCCCAAACACCAAGTGTGAATGCACCTTTTAGAGTGGTTAGGTTTACTTTGAGTAACATCTAGTTAACTAAACCTTAACACATACCACCTATTGCATAGCCCTAATAATCTATGCAAAAAATAGGCGATGTCATGGATCCATACCACTTGCAATTAAGCAAAGGTAAAGACCACCAAAACATAGAAAACAAGGGGGGTGTCACACTATGGCCTAAATGAAAAATTTCAACCTTTACAAACTTCCTGGGCAGCCCAAAATTCCAAAACTGCCCTGAAAAGTTTTTGAGCATCCTCAGAAAAATTTCAACCAAACCTTTTCAAGCATCAGGATCTTTTGAGTTCCCAAATTTTTGAGCAGAAATAAGATTTTTTTCAACCTATATAATATGCCCAAAATTATCAGGCAGCATAAAAAACTCCCAAACTGATGCAAAAAAATTTCAAACATCTTGCAAAACATTTCTCAGGAATTCACGGAGTGCCCAAATTTTGTGGGCAGGAAAAAAAAATCCTAAGTTTCCCCAAGTTACTTAC
>Ga0116229_10002915_pt1 | contig 27980 bp, 29 predicted proteins | sample S1TSphgellanicum_3_FD_87313 | JGI IMG/M metagenome (GOLD analysis project Ga0116229, IMG submission 87313) | Host-associated microbial communities from peat moss isolated from Minnesota, USA - S1T2_Fc - Sphagnum magellanicum MG | ecosystem: Host-associated > Plants > Peat moss > Unclassified...
CGGCGCGACGATGCGGCGCGACGATGCGGCGCGACGATGCGGCGCGGGGCACCGACCAGTCGTCCGGTCGGTGCCCCGCGTTCGTTTCCCCCCACCAGGTCCCGCGATCAGCGCGCGGCGACGACCCGCGTCTTCGCCTCGAGGCGACTCAGGAGGGTGTCGAACGACTTCTGAAAGCTGGCGAGGCCCTCCGCCAGCAGCTGGTCGGTCACCGCGTGGAGCGAGATCCCCGCCGACTCGATCTCGGCGATCACGCGTCGCGCGCCGTCGAGATCCTGATCGACCGTGCGCGCGGACTCGCCGTGGTCGCGGAAGGCATCGATCGTCGCCGGCGGCATCGTGTCCACCGTGTGCGGCCCGATCAGCTGCTCCACATAGAGGACGTCGCGGTAGGCGGGATTCTTCGTCCCCGTGCTCGCCCAGAGCGGCCGCTGCACCTGCGCCCCCTTCGCCGCGAGCGCATCCCACGCCGGACCGCGAAAGCGCTCGAGGAAGAGGCCATAGGCCAGCTTCGCGTTGGCGATCGCCGCCTTCCCCTTGAGGTGCGCGACCGACGGGCCCTTCGCGTCCAGCCGCTTGTCGATCTCGGTGTCGACGCGACTCACGAAGAAGCTGGCGACCGAGGCCACCCGATCCAGCGGCTTGCCGGCGCGCACCCGATCCTCAAGTCCGGCGAGGTACGCATCGATCACGTGCGCGTACGCCTCGATCGCAAAGAGCAGCGTCACGTTGACGTTGACCCCTTCGGCGATCAGCTGGCGCACCGCGATCGCGCCCTCCGGCGTCCCCGGCACCTTGACCATCACATTCGGCCGACCGACGGTCTGCCAGAGCCGCCGGGCCTCGATCAGCGTCGCGGCCGCGTCGTTGGCGACGTTCGGCGAGACCTCGATCGAGACGTAGCCATCCAGCGCCTTCGTGGCGTCGTAGACCGGGCGGAAGATGTCGCAGGCGTTGCGCACGTCGTCGGTCTCGATCGCCTCGAAAACCGTGCCCGGATCGAGCGCGGTATCGCCCGAGAGCGAGGAAAGCTGGGCATCGTAGGCGGTCCCGTCGGCGAGCGCCTTCTCGAAGATCGTCGGGTTGGACGTCATGCCCGTCAGCGCGTCGTCACGGATGCGGCGAGCGAGGTCACCGTTCCGCAGGATCGTCCGGTCGATGAAATCGAGCCAGATCGACTGGCCCTGGGCGTGCAGCTGCTGGAGTCGGTTTGCCACGGTCTCACGCTCGCTCGGGGGTTGGATACGCAAGCTATACGCGCTTCGGCTGGGCGGGAACCGCGAATCCCTCGCGGCGCTGGACCCCCCACGTGTGGACGCCACGCGCGTACTTCCAGAACGCCTGCAGCCGAAACCAGACGGTCAACTGCCGATACCCCAGATTCTCGATCAGGGCGAACCACGCGAGCCGGAACAGGTCGGCGAGTCGCGGATAGCGCCGGTACGTGACCTCCTCCAGCACCAGGGTCCAGAACGACAGCATCAGGCCGTACCCGAGCGCGACCGCGAGGAAGACGATTGCAAACTCGACGTTGATCGCCCCGAGCAGCAGGCCGATCGCGGTGATCACGTAGCCGAGCACCTCGACCACGGGCGCGAGCAACTCGCCGAAGCAGTAGAACGGCATTGCAAGCATCCCGATCGCACCATATCGGGGGTTGAACATCATGTCGCGATGCGACCACATCGTCGCGATCAGGCCGCGATGCCAGCGCTCGCGCTGTCGCCCGAGGATCCTGAGCGACGTCGGCACCTCGGTCCAGGCCACCGGGTCGGGGACGAACGGCATCGTGTCGGGGAGCCGGTGTTCCTTGAGATAGCGGTGCAATCGCACGACCAGGTCCATGTCCTCGGTGATGTTCCCCGTCTGATAGCCGCCGAGCTGCAGCATGTACTCGCGGCGAAAGAGTCCGAAGGCGCCGGAGATGATCAGGTTGCCACCGAGGCGGTTCCATCCCAGGCGGCCGAAGAGAAAGGCGCGGAGATACTCGACGACCTGGACGCCGGGAAGCCAGCGGCGGTCCACCCGGGCCTCGACGACGCGCCCGTGCTCGACGCGACACGCGTTGGCGACGCGGATCGTGCCGCCGACGGCGGCGACGTGCCCACCCATGAGGAACGGACGGGAGAGTCGGAGCAGTGCGTCCGACTCGACGAGCGTGTCGGCGTCGACGGCGAGCACGTAGGGGTAGCGGGCCGCGTTGAGGGCGGCGTTGAGCGCGTCGGCCTTGCCGCCGTTGTCCTTGTCCAGCACGAGGAGTCGCGAGTAGCGCCGCGACCGGTAGTACGCGCGGACGACCTTCGTCGCGACGGTCACCGGAAACGCCGCCGGCACCTCATACAGGTCGTACGCCGTGACGAGCCGCTGGATCGTGGCATCCGTCGAGCCGTCACTCACGAGGACGACCTCGTGTCGCGGGTACTCGAGGGTGAGGAACGACTGCACGCTGGCGACGATCGAGACTTCCTCGTTGTACGCGGGCACGAGCACCGAGAGCGGGGGGAGCGCGTCGGACCCGAGCAGCCGCTGGATGTGCTCATCGTTGGCGAGGTGCCAGTGCATCCAGGCTTCGGGGATCGCCGACAGCAGCAGCAGCGCGTAGAACGAGTTGAGACAGAGGAAGTAGACGAGGATGACGTGATCGGCGATGCCGATCGCCAGGATCGCCGCGTGCCGCACCCAGTCCGCCGCGTTCACGCGTCCGCCAGTTCGAGGACCCCGCCATCGGGGAGGCCGCTGACCATCGTCGCCATCTCCCGGGCGAACTGGTCGCTGGTCGTCTCCCGGGCCGCGCGCAGCACGCGGCGACCGGGCTCGCCGAGCTGCGCGAGCGAGAGTCCGGCGCGGAAGCGCACCCACCACGCCGGATCGGCGAGCGCGAGGCCGAGCGCGGCGATCGCGTCGGTCGCATGCAGCGCACCGAGGGCGCGCGCCGCCTGCGCGCGGACCCGCCAGTCCTCGTCGGCGAGCAGGACCCCGAGCGCCTCCACGCTGTCCGCGTGGAAGTAGTGCTTGAGCGCGCGCGCGACCGCGAGCCGCACGCCGGGCGCGGCGTGGGTGTGGAGCGGCAGCACCCGCGTCAGGATCTCGGGCGTCGCGATCACCTCCGCGAGGTTGACCCAGACCTCGAGGCGATCGGGTGGCGTGTCGGCCCGGAGGCGGGCCGCGAGCAGGGGCACGGTCCGCGGCCAGCACTGCCGCAGCGCGCCGAAGAGGTAGTGGCGCACGGCGACCGGGCGGCGTGGCAGCGTCTCGACGACGAGCGAGACGAGCTCCGGGTCGTCGACGCGGCCGAGACACGACGCGGCGGCAAGCTGCACCGCGGGATGGCGATCGAGGAGCAGTCGACGGAGGGCGAGCCGATGGGCCGGCTTGCCGACGACCGCGAGAAGTCGCACGGCGGCCAGTCGCTTCCACCACCGCCGCGAGCGCGCGCCCTGGAGCGCGCGCACCACCCACCCGTCCCGTTCCATCGCCCGGGCGAGCGCGGCGTGACGCTCGGGGGCGACGCGCAGGGTGGCGAGTCGCGTCACCTGTTCGAGCGCCGAGTCAGGCGGCAGCGCTCGCAGGTAGGCGGCGACGGCGTCGGCCGAGCCCTCACCGACGAGCCAGCGATTCATCGGCTCGGCGATCGAGGAGGCGGCCGCCGCCTCGCGTCGCGCGCGCTGGCGGCGGATGCCGCGATGCCCGAGGAGGTAGACGAGCAGCAGCAGGCAGAAGACGAGCTGCGCGGTGGCGAGCACGGCGAGCGCGATGATCGTCGAGACCTGCAGCGCCCCGATATGCGCCCAGAGGCCCGCGAGCCACGACATCGCGTCAGCCCTGATCGGGGATCTGCCGCAGCCAGATCGGGAGCTTCGCCAGCAGGACGCGGAGGTTGAGCGGCTTGATCACGTAGTCGAGCGCACCGGCCCGGAGCGCGCGGATCTGTTCGACCTCACCGGCGTGCACCGTCTGAAAGACGACGGCGAAGGCACCGGGCCGTTCGACGCGCAGCCGCTCGTGGAGCGAGTGTCCGTCGAGACCGGGGAGGTCGACGTCGATCAGCACGAGCGGGCGCTTGCCCGTCGGGGGTTGCAGGGCGAGCAGCGCGGCGAGCGCCTCCGGGCCACTGGAGTACGCCTGCACGTGGTGCCCGGCGGACCGGAGCGCATAGACGACCATGTCGGCGAGCGACGCGTCATCCTCCACGACGACGACGTCCGGCGTGTCGTCGACGGGCGTGACCGCCTCCGAGCGGCGCCGCGGCCACGGCTTGGTCGCCACGGTGCCGTCGCTCGCGAATGACGCCGTGAGGACCGCTTCAGCCTCGGCGTCCGGTGTGCCGTCCCGTTCGGGAGTCGCGGCGCCGCCGATCGTGTCGACGGATCGCGCGGCGGCGCGTGGCGGTGGCGGCGCGCCGGGTTCGGGGTGCGCGGCATTCGGCGGCGTGGCGACACCGAAGGCGAGTTCGAGCACCCCGGCGAACTGATCGATCATCGCGCCCCTGATCACGCAATCGAGCGTCGCGTCGTCGGCCCATCGGAGCGCGCGTTCCTCGAGCTTGCCCGCGAGGCGGCTCGCCTCGTGGTAGCCGTAGGTGCCGGCGGTCCCGTGCACGCGGTGGAGCTCGCGCCGGACGGCGTCGACGACGTCGGATGCGGTCGGCGAGCGGGTGAGTTGGGCGGCAAGCGCGCGGAGCGTCTCGACCGTTCGGAGTCCCGAGACGCGAAAGCGGTCCTGCAGCGCGCGCATCACATCCGGAGGCAGCGTCGGTTGCCCGGTCAAACGGCCGCTCTCCCCCAATTCGCCCCCTGCGACATCGTGCACGCGTTGCGCCGTCGGTCGTGGCCTCGTCACCTATGCAGACGACACACGATTCCCCACGGAGTAGACGGCTCGCTCCGCACCCGGTCACGCATGCGTTTGCTCTGTGCCGACGACGAAGCCGACATTCGCGCCATTCTCGAACTCGCGCTGGGACTCGATCCCGAGTTCCACGTCACCGTCGTCGAGTCGGGGCACGACGCGTTGCAGATGGCGACGACGGCGCCCTTCGACGCGATCATCCTCGACGGCATGATGCCCGGGATGGATGGCTACGAGACCTGTCGACGACTCAAGGCCGACCCGGCGACCGCGGCGATTCCTGTGCTCTTTCTCACGGCGAAGACCCAGCGCGAGGAAGTGACGCGCGCCCTCGCGCTCGGCGCCATCGCCTGCCTCACCAAGCCGTTCGATCCGCTCACGATCGCCCGGGACGTGCGCGCCGCCCTCGCCGCACCGCGAGCCGTGACGTAGGCGACCGCGGCGCCCGGCGCCGCGGTCAGGGGATGCGGATCCGCGCGCTCGCGGAGAGGGTGTACCCGGAGTAGTCGTTGGCCGAAGCGGCGTTGGCCGAGACCGGCGACGCCGCGCGCGTGTAGCCGCCGCCGAGCAGGAACTCCGTCCCCGGCGCGACACGGTATCCGGCGCTCGCCTGCACCCGTTCCGCAGGCCGCACGGACGGCGCCGCACCAAAGAGCGCGATCCGCTGCGCACCGGCGCCGAGCTCGACGGACGCGATCCACCCGGACGCATTCGTGCTCGACCAGCGACCGATCCCTTCGGCGAGGAGATAGCTCGCGGGCGTGAAGTACCCGTCGACGCTGTCAGGACGCAGGTATCCATACCCGTGCGCGCCCGCGCCAAGCGAGAGCCCGTGCCAGGGGCCGGAGCGGATCGACACCGCGCCCTCGATCCGCTCGTCGAGCCGCGCGCCGCCGCCGACAGTCGCGTAGCCGCCGGTCGCATCGAACCGGCCGCCGTCCTCGCCGCCGATGAACGAGTCGAAATCCGCGCCGACACTCGACTGCCGGATGCCGCGGGCGATCAGCGCCGCCGTCTCGTCAAACGCGTCGACCGCACCACCCACGCCGACCGTGATCGCCGACCCGAGCCGCGCGCCCGCATGCGCCGAGCCGATCAGCGTCGCCACCGCGCGCGTCGCGCCGTCGACGCCGTCGGTGTACGCGACGCCGCCCTCGACGCGCAGCGTGAGCCGGTCGCCGGCCGTGCCCCACGTCGTCGCGAGCCGGCCCTCGGTCGACGTCCCGTGCGCGAGACCGCGCCAGGCATCGCGCACCTGCGCCGTCGCCGAGAGTCGGCCCGACCACGGCGCGAGCGCGTCGGCCTCGACCGCGGCGAAGAGGCTCGTGTTGTGCTCGCTGTCGCCGGACCCGATGATCACAGGCCGGATCGCCCCCGAGACGAGCGGTCGAATCGCGAGCCACTGCGTGCGCGCCTCGCCGTCGTCGGGGTGCGCGGCGAGCCCGCGCTCCACCGCGCGCGCCGCGGGCCGCGGCCGACCCTCCCAGACGAGCACCTGCGCGAGACCCGTCCACGCTTCCGTGTCCATCGAATCGCGGGCGACGACCGCGCGATAGATCGTCTCGCTCGCCGTGAGTCGCCCTTCCCACGCGAGGACCTGCGCGAGCCCCTTCTCGGCGTCGGGCCCGGCGCCCGCCGCGATCAGGGTGCGGTAGATCGAGTCGGCCGCGGCGAGCCGGCCGGACCACGCGATCACCTGCGCTCGCGCGCCGGCGGCGTCCAGGTTGCGCGGATCGGTCGCGAGGACCGAGTCGTAGCACGCGATCGCGGCCGGATACCGATGCGCTAGCGCGAATGCCCGCGCGGTCGCCATCTGCCGCGCGACGGGCGATGCCGACGCGTCGGCCGTCGGCTCCTGCGCCCGCGCACCCGAGGAGCCGAGCGTCACCGCGAGGAGCGCCACGAGCCACCACACCTGCCGCGCTCCACCACCGTGTTGCATGCTGCATAGACGGCGCGCGGGGTGATGGTGTCACCACGGCACGATCGCGACTCCAGCGTTCGTCGGGAAAATCGCTAGCCGCGCGTCCGGTCGACGCCCTCGCCGGATGCCCGCAGCGCACGCCCTCTCGCCTCGGCCAGCGCACGAGCGATCCCCCGGTAAAACGCCGCATCGTCCGAGCGATGCTGCTGCTCGAGGGTCGACGCAGCGAGCTCGAGCGCGTAGAGCAGGTTGCCAAGGTAGAGCTCGGCGAGACTTCCGACGGTTGCGTCGGCCGAGTCCGACACGTCGCTCAGCCGTTTGGCCGAAAGATCGGCGACTCCGCGGTCGGCGACTCGAGTCGGGGATCGTCGAGCGCGACGACGCGGACGACGACGGCCGTGATGTTGTCGAGGCCGCCACGGCGATTCGCCTCGTGGACGAGCGCGTCGACCAGCGGGCCGGGCGACGACTTGCCGTGCACGATGCGATGCAGATGCGCGTCCTCGAGCATTCCGGTCAGCCCGTCGCTGGCGACGAGAAAGAGATCCCCGACGAGCAACTCGCCGGTATAGACGTCGGGCTCGACCTCGGGACTCGCCCCGACGCAGCGCGTGATGACGTTGCTGTAGGGGTGATAGCGCGCCTGCTCCGGGGTGATGAACCCGGCGTCGACCTGCTCCTGCACGTACGAATGGTCCTTGGTCAGCTGCTCGAGGACGCCGTTGCGCGCACGATAGATCCGCGAGTCGCCGACCTGGCCGATGAGGTAGCGATTGCCGCTCAACACGAGAACCGACGCCGTCGTGCCCATCCCCTGCTTGTCGACCTCGGCGATCGTGCGATTGAAGATCGCGCGATTCGCCTGCTGCAGGGCCGAGCGCAGCGTGTCGGTCGAATCGGGCGAGGCGACGTCGCGAATCTTGGCGATCTCGCGCGTGACCATCTGCACGGCCATCGCACTCGCGACCTCGCCGGCCGCGTGCCCGCCCATGCCGTCGGCGACCATGAAGACGCCACGATACGGGGTCGCGTCGGCGTGCATGCTGTCCTCGTTGCCGGCGCGCACCATGCCGACGTCCGTGCGCGACGCGTAGATCAGCTGCATCAGCGGGTCACCACGAAGGCCGCGACCCCGCCGATCGCCACGATCGCGACGAGCCACGCCCACCACGGGACCCCGCCCGTCGCGATCGGGTCGGGGTCGTCGAACGTCGACCGTTCGGTCGCCGGCCGCGCGCGCGATGGCGCCGCCGCCTGGCCCGCCGCGCGACGCGCCGCCTCGGGGACGCCGTACTGGCGCGTGAACGCGCGCGGCTCCGTCGACGGCTCCGTCAGGGTCAGCCGGAACGCCAGCTTGACGCCGCCGATCCGCAGGTCCGCGTCCGGTGTCAGTCGATCCTCGACAGTGAGCCGCCGGCCGTTCACATAGGTGCCATTGGTCGAGTCCAGGTCGGTGACATACCAGACACCATCGCGGCGCTGCAGCTTGGCGTGCGCGTCCGAGACGCTCTCCTCCGCGAGGACGATGTCGTTGTGCGCGCCGCGACCGAGGTGCACCAGCACCGACGTGATCGGAAAGGTGCGGCCACGCGGGATGCCGCTCCCATCGCCGATCACCTCGAGCGTCGCGAGCGGCGGTCGGGGCGGCGGCGGCGCCGGCGCGACGGAGACCGGAGCGGGAGTGCTCGACGCCGGAGTGCTCGACGCCGGAGTGCTCGACGCCGGAGTGCTCGACGCCGGAGTGCTCGGCGCGGCCGCGATCGGCGCTGGCGTGATCGGCGCTGGCGTGATCGGCGCTGGCGTGATCGGCGCTGGCGTGATCGGCGCCGGGACGATCGGCGCCGGCGCGGGGGCGGGCGCGGAGGCCGCGGGCGCGCCGATCGAGGCGGCGACGCCCCCGCCGGCGCCGACGCCCGCGTTGGCCGTCGGCAGTACGTCGGCGTAGAAGCGGAACTCCTCGGCGCCGAGGCGGATCACGTCTCCGCGGCCAAGCACCTGCATCGCCTCGATGCGGGCCCCGTTGACGAAGACGCCATTGGTGCTCGTGTCGCTCAGCACATAGCCGACGTCGCCGGCGACGATCTCCGCATGACGGCGGGAGACGTCCGAGGACGGAATGACCACGTCGCACGCCGCGTCGCGGCCGAACGCCAGACCACCGGGGGGGACGAGGTACTCGCGGCCGTCGACGAGCGAGATCACGCGCCCGCCCGAGGCGGCCGTCGCCTTGCCCGGCGACGGGGCGCGCAGGCGCTGCAGATCCGGGACGTTGGCGCTGGAGATGAACTGCGTGCTGCCGCCGCGCCGGTCATCACCGAAGAAGAGTTCCGTCTCCCAGATCTCGATCTTGTCGCCGTGTATGAGCGGCGTCGGCTCGGCGCCGAGTTGCACACCGTTGACCCGGACGCTCCCGTCGGCGCGCCGAATGGAGACCTGATTCTCGCGCGACAGATCGACGATCGCCTGCACCGAGGGCGTTGCCGCGGGTCCGGGGATCGAGACATCCGCTCCAGTGCCCGCGCCGATTCGCGTCTCGCCCACGCGCAGGGGATACCGTTTTTCGTTGAGCTCGAGGTAGGGCATCCTGAGGCGCGCGGCCCCGCTAGGGGCAATGGAAAGTTGCGTGAGAAGGTATGGGTAGCCGCCGGGGGTCGCAAGCCGCGCGGCCCCCGGGCGACGACGCAACCCCGCGCCGTGCAACGGCATCCCGCATCCCCGCGCGCCGCGCCGGTCAGGCCACGGCCGCATCGGTCCACGTCCCCACCTGGAGCTTGTACAACCGCTCGTAGAGCCCCGCGCGCAACAGCAGCTCGCGATGCGTGCCGCGCTCGCGGATCTCCCCGTGATGGAGGACGAGAATCTCGTCCGCGCCGACGATCGTGCTCAGTCGGTGCGCCACGGCAATCGTCGTGCGCCCGCGCATGAGGATGGCGAGCGCGCGCTGGATCTCGGACTCGATCTCGCTGTCGACCGCACTCGTCGCTTCGTCGAGCAGCAGCAGGTCGGGATCGGCGGCGACCGCCCGCGCAAACGAAAGGAGCTGTCGCTCGCCGACGCTGATCGACGCCCCGCGCTCGCCCAGCCGATACGCGTAACCATCAGGGAGCGCCGCGATGACGCGATCGGCCCCGACCTCGATGGCGGCCTGACGGACGGCCTCGTCGCCGATCGGCGACGAGAGCCGGATGTTGCTCATCACGTCGCCGGCAAAGAGGAAGATGTCCTGCTGCACGTAGCCGATGCGGGACCGGAGCTCGCCGAGCGGGATGTCGCGCACGTCGACGCCGTCGACACGAATGCGGCCGCGCTGCGGATCGTAGAAGCGCATCAGCAGGCTGACGATCGTCGTCTTGCCGGCGCCGGTGTGCCCGACGAGGGCCACGGTCTCGCCGGGCCGCGCGCGGAAGCTGACACCCTTCAGCACCCACTCGATCGGCCGCTCGGTCGCCCCCCCGGGCCGGTCGTACGCAAACCAGACATCCTCGAACTCCACCGTCACGCCGCGCGACGCGCCGGCGGGCCGCATCGTCCGGCCGGCGGCGCCGCCCGAGACGCCCGCCGGCGTGTCGAGCAGCGTGAAGATCCGCTCCGACGACGCCATCGCCTGCTGCAGCGTGTTGTACTTGTCCGAGAGGTCCTGCAGCGGCTGGAAGAAGCGCCGCACGAGCTGCAGGAATGCCGCCACCGTGCCGATCGTGAGGGTGTGACCGTGCACCCTCCCGACCGCGGCGAGGATCAGGCTCGCGAGCGCGACGGAGGTGAGGATTTCGATCGCCGGCAGGTAGAGCGCGTAGATCGTGATCGACCGGAGGTTGGCGTCGAGGTGCGCCTGGTTCAGCCGTTCGAACCGCCGCGCCTCGGCGTGCTCGCGGCCGAAGAGCTGCACGATGCGCATCCCGGTGAGGCGCTCCTGCAGAAAGGCGTTGATCCGCGCGAGCCGCGTGCGGATCTCCCGATAGGACGCCCGCACGTGGATGCGGAAGACGTGGGACGTCAGCAGCACGAGCGGGATCACGAGGAACGCCGCGACCGCGAGCCGCCAGTCGGTGACGATCATCAGGATCGCGATCGCCAGCAGCGTGAAGAGATCGCCCAGGCCGGCGACGACGCCGGAGGTGAAGAGTTCGTTGAGCGCCTCGACGTCGGAGGTGACGCGCGTGATCAGGCGCCCGACCGGGTTCCGGTCGAAGAACGCCACCGGCAGCACCTGCAGGTGCGCGAAGATCTGCGTCCGGAGATCGCGCATCACGCGCTGACCGAGCAGGCTCGTGAGCAGCGTCTCGCCGTAGGACGCGGCCGTCTGCACGACGAGCGCGACGACGTAGACCAGTACGAGCTGGCGCACCAGCGCGAAGTCATGGCGCGGTATCGCGACGTCGAGGACCTTGCGCGTCAGCTCCGGCCCGACCAACTGCAGCGTGCCCTCGACCAGCATGCAGACGAGCGCGACGGCTGCCAGCGCCCAGTAGGGACGCACGTACGCCACCAGCCGCCGCGCGAGGCGACCGTCGTAGGCCTTGCCGAGAGCGTCTTCCTCGTGGATTCCGGCGCCCGCCTGACCCGCCATTCGCGGAAGGCTAACGGTCGCGTCCGGAGCGTGGCAACGTGCGGGGTTGACCGGGTCTCCTGCGCCGTCCAGACTGCGCGCCGTGCCACTCTGGATGCACTGGATCATTCTCGGCTTCGTCGCGGGCGCGTTGGCGAAGTTCCTGATGCCGGGACGCGACCCGTCCGGGTGCATCGTGACGACGGTGCTGGGCATCCTCGGCGCGTCGGTCGGTGGATTCATCGGCACCCGTTTCGGCTGGGGGGCCGTGACGGCGGCGCACCTCAACCTGCATTCGCTCGCCCTGGCGACCCTCGGGGCGATCGTCGTGCTCGCGCTCGGACGCCTGCTCTGGCGCGCCACGCGGCCGGCGGCGTCGCCGGGTCCCCGCGCGCGGCACTAGCGCCGGGGCGACCGCGGCGCGGCGTCCGGCGTTTCCTCGAGCGCTATCTTTCGCAGGTGAAAGACCGGCTGACAGTGCGCGGCGCGCGCCAGCACAATCTCAGGAACATCGACGTCGATATTCCGCGACGGCAGCTGACGGTGATCACCGGCCCGTCAGGGTCCGGCAAGTCGTCGCTGGCGTTCGACACGATCTACGCCGAGGGCCAGCGCCGGTACGTCGAGTCCCTGTCGGCCTACGCGCGACAGTTTCTCGAGCGGATGGAGAAGCCCGACGTCGACTCGATCGACGGGCTTTCGCCCGCCGTGGCGATCGAGCAGCGCAACCCGACAAAGACGTCGCGGTCGACCGTCGGCACCGCGACCGAGGTGTACGACTACCTGCGGCTCCTCTGGGCCCGCGTCGGGCGTACCCTCTGCCCGAAGTGCGGCCGCGAGCTCCGCCCCGACACGGTGCAGTCGGTGACGGATGCCGTGCTGGCGCTCCCCCCGGGCACGCGGTTCAGCGTCACGTTTCCGCTCCGCATGTCGGATCGCGTCACGCACGACGTGGCGGTCGAGAACCTGCGCGCGCAGGGATTCGTGCGCGTCAGCACCAATGGCGTCGTGCACCATCTCGACGACCTCGCGGCGGCCGGCATCGACTTGCCGACCGCGCCGGAACCCCTGGTCCTGGTCGATCGACTGACGGTCGATCCCGCCACCAGCGGCCGGATCGCGGACGCGGTCGGCACCGCGTTCGCCGACGGGGACCGGGACTGCGTGATCCTCTTCGCCGAGGCCGTGCTGCCGCCGCCGGGGACGACGGGCGACGCGGCGCCGGAGCCGGTGACGCAGCTGCGGTTCACGGAACGGTTCGAATGCCCCAACGACGGGACGCGGGCGCCGCAGCCGACCCCGCAGCTCTTCTCCTTCAACAATCCGCGCGGCGCCTGCCCGACGTGCAACGGGTTCGGCGCGGTGCTCGAGTACGACCCGTCGCTGATCGTGCCGCACGCCGACCGATCACTCGCCGACGGGGCGATCGATCCGTGGACGAAGCCGCGCTACGAGGCCCAGCGCCGCACGCTCCTCGACTTCGCACGCCGCGAGTCGATCCCGACGACCGTGCCGTGGTCGGCGCTCACGGAGGCGCAGCGGACGCTGTTGCTCGAGCGGCCGCCGAAGGGACGCGGCGGTTACGTCGGCATACTGCCGTTCCTCCGTCGGCTGGAGGAGAAGCGCTACAAGCAGTACATCCGCGTCTTCCTGCGACAGTACCAGTCGGCCGAGACGTGTCCGTCGTGCCAGGGCGCGAAACTGCAGCCGGAGGCCCTGCACGTCCGCGTCTGGGGCCGGACGATCGCCGAGGTGGCCGAGCTGCCGCTCGATGCGCTGATGACGTGGGTCACCCACGTGCCGCTGACGCCGTTCGAGATGTCGGTCGCCGATGCCCTTCTCGGCGAGGCACGCGACCGCGTGCGGTTTCTCTGCGACGTCGGCCTGGGGTATCTCTCGCTCAATCGCGCGACGCGCACCCTCTCCGGCGGCGAGGCGCAGCGGATCGCGCTCGCCAACTCGCTCGGCTCCCGACTCGTCGACACCCTCTACGTGCTCGACGAGCCGTCGATCGGCCTGCATCCGCGCGACATGGCGCGGTTGCTGGCGCTGCTGACGCGGCTCCGCGACGGGGGGAATACGGTGCTCGTCGTCGAGCACGACCTCGAGGCGCTGCGCCACGCCGACTATATGATTGAGCTCGGGCCCGGCAGCGGGACCGAGGGTGGCCGCGTCGTCTTCGCCGGTCCGATCTCGCAGGCCGCCGAGAGCCCGCTGACCGGGCAGTATCTGACCGGGGCGCGCCAGATTCCCCTCCCCGAGGCACGGCGACCGGTCGGCCCGCGGTGGCTGACCCTGACGGGGGCCCGCGAGCACAACCTGCAGGGCGTCGACGTCCGCATTCCGCTCGGCGCGATGACCGTCGTGACCGGCGTCTCGGGCTCGGGGAAAAGCACGCTCGTGCACGACGTCCTGTACCGGGCGCTGGAGACGCGCCTGACCGGCGATCACTCGGCCAAGGTCCACTTGGGTGAGCGCGTCGGCACCTATGCGACGCTGACCGGGGCGGAGCAGCTGGACGATGTCGTGCTGATTGACCAGACCCCGATCGGCCGGTCCCCGCGGTCCAACCCCGTGACGTACATCAAGGCGTACGACGAGATCCGGCGGATCTTCGCCGAGACGCCGCTCGCCCGGGAGCGCGGCTACACGGCCGGCACCTTCAGCTTCAACGTCGCCGGCGGCCGGTGCGAGGCCTGCGAGGGCGCCGGGTATACCGAAGTCGAGATGGTCTTCATGGCCGACGTCTACGTACCGTGCGACGTCTGCGGTGGGCGGCGGTTCCGGTCGGACGTGCTGGAGGTGACCGTCCATGGAAAGACGATCGCGCAGATCCTCGAGCTGACGGTGGAAGAGACGGTGCGCTTCTTCCATGGCGAGGCGAAGCTGACGTCGGCGCTGTGGCAGCTGCAGCGTGTCGGGCTCGGCTATCTGCGGCTCGGCCAGCCGGCGACGACGCTCTCGGGCGGCGAGGCGCAGCGGGTGAAGATCGCGCGCGAGCTCGCGATCTCGGCGCGCACGAGCGGGCGCAAGCTCTATATCATGGATGAGCCGACGACGGGGCTCCATCTCGAGGACATTCGCAAGCTCGCCGACGTGTTGCATCGGCTCGTCGATCACGGGCACACGGTGCTGCTGATCGAGCACAACCTCGATGTGATCAAGCTCGCGGACTGGGTGATCGACCTCGGGCCGGAAGGGGGGATGCAAGGCGGGCACCTGGTGGCGATGGGTCGGCCGGAGGAGGTCGCCCTCGTCGACGGCTCGCACACGGGCGTCTGGTTGCGCACCGTCCTGCCGCCGCCCGCGCCGGTCTCGCGATTGTCGGGCCGGTCCGGGCCCCGTAGCTTGGCGACACTCGCCGCTCGACGCGAAACACCGGCGGCTGAAGCGTCGTAGTATCCGGTAACGGCGGAGGGAAGCGGATGGGTCCGGAGATCGCGGTACCGGTGGCGTTTTTCGCGACGTGCTTCGCGATCCCCGTCGGCATCAAGTACATCAGCTACAAGCAGTCGCAGTCGCGCGGCACGCCCGAATCGGCGGCGGCGCTGACGACGGTCGAGCAGCGACTCGCGCGGGTCGAGGTCGCGCTCGACGACCTGACGACGGAAATGGCGCGGGTTGCGGACGGGCAGCAGTTCCTGACGAAGGTGCTGGTCGATCGCCCCCGGGACGCGGTCGGCCTCCCGGTCGGCGACGCCTCGGCGGCCGCCCCCTCATGACCGGGACGGGGAGCGCCGATGTCCGACAATGATCTGGTCGCGCTCATGGTGGCGGCGGCGACGTTCCTGGCGCCGACGTTGATGTTCATTCGGGCCCTCATGAAGAAGTGGTCGGCACCGACGGGCGCACCGGTCGAGGGGACGCTGCAGGCGCTCGAGCAGCGATTTGCCCGCGTGGAGGTCGCGCTCGACGATCTCTCGGCCGAGATCTCGCGACTGGGCGAGGGGCAGCAGTTCGTGACGAAACTGCTGGCCGAGCGCGCGCGCGACGCCGTCGGCCCGGCGGAGGGGCGCAACTAGTGGATCACAACACGGCGATTGTCGCGGTCTTTTCGGTGGTGGCGTGCGCCGTGCCCGTCAGCGTCTTCGCGAGTGCGCTGCTCAAGCGGTGGTCGACGCCGCAGGAGTCGACCACGGGGGTGCGCGAATCGCTCGACGCGATGCAGGAGCGGTTTGCGCGGGTCGAGGTCGCGCTCGACGAGCTCACGGCAGAGCTCGGCAGGGTCTCGGACAGCAACCAGTTCCTGACGCGCCTGCTCGCAGACCGCCAGAAAGAACCCCAGCAGCTCCCCTAAGTCACGCTTCTGGCGTCGGTTGCGCTACCGCGTCGCGACGCGGATTTCGATCACTTGACAATAGTTCGATCATTAGCTAAATATCCATCAATGGGAAACGTCTTCAAGGCTCTCTCGGATCCGACCCGACGCCAGGTGCTGCAGCTGCTGAAGGCCCGGCCGATGACCGCGGGCGACCTGGCGGAGCACTTCGACGTGACCAAGCCGACGATGTCGGCGCATTTCGCGGTGCTGCTCGCTGCCGATCTGATCCAGGCGGAGAAGCAGGGCCGCACCATCACCTATCGGCTCAAGATGTCCGTGCTGGAGGAGGCGCTGCTCGGATTTTCGGCAGCCTTCGGCCTCCAGCTCGCCAACCCCGACGGCGGCGAGAGCGTCGCCCGAGACGGAGACGACCGATGACGACCGCTCCCGCTCCCGACACTCTGGCCGAGATCCTGCGCGCCCTGCTACTCGCCGCGCTGCTGCTCGTGGCGGTCTTCGCCGTGAAGCATCTCGCGCCCGAACATCTGAGTCCCGACGTCGCGCGTCGCATCCTCGCGGTGTTGCCGGGCGTCCCGGCAGTCTACTATGCGAATGTGGTCCCCAAGTATCTGAGCCCGATCGGCGGGGCCGGCTGCGACGCGGCCGCCGAACAGGGGCGTCGCCGCTTCGTCGGCTGGACGCTGATGCTCGGCAGTCTCGGATACGTCGCCGCATCCGCGTTCGCGCCGTGGTCGATCGCCAACGGACTGGCCGGCGGGCTCCTCGGCGCTGCGGTGCTGGTCGTGCTGACGCGGCTCGCGTTCGATCTGCGCGGTCGGCGCCATGCTTGAGCGACTCCTCGGCCGCGCAACGACGTCGCCCGCCGACGTGCAGCGCATGCTGGACGGCCGGACGGCAACCGTCATCGACGTCAACTCGCGCGACAGCTGGATCCGCGCGCACGTGCCTGGCGCACGTCATCTCGATCCGCTCGCGTTTTCAGCGTCCGATCTCCCGCCGGATCCCGCCGCGCGGCTCGTTTTCTACTGCGCGAACCCGATCTGCCGGAAGGCGCCACGCGCGGCGCGCCGGGCACGCGAGATGGGCTATACCAACGTGACGGTGATGACCGCCGGCTTGAGCGGGTGGCTCGCCGAGGGGCGGCCGACGGAGTGTGGGGGCTGATGTCGCGGCCCGAGGTGCTCGTGGCGCTCGTCGCGCTGGCGGTCTGGGGCCTGACGGTCATGATCCTGGGCCTCGCGCTGATGCACCGGTGGTCCCGGGCGACTGCCCGGCGGGGTCTCCGCGCGTCGGTCGACGTCCTCCACGCGCGCTTCGCCCGCGTCGAGGTCGCGCTGGACGACCTCGCGGCGGAGCTCGCGCGACTCGGCGAGCGCGACGCCTGCAGGGGACCGCTCGCGGACGCGGCCCGCGTGCCCGGCGCGGGCCTGCAGGCGAGACTCGACGCCTGATCGCTCGTCTTGAGGAAGCCACGCTCCGCCGGTAACTTCTTCGTCTTCCTTCCCGAGTAGCTCAGTTGGTAGAGCAGCGGACTGTTAATCCGCGGGTCACAGGTTCGAGTCCTGTCTCGGGAGCTCTGGTCGACGACCCCGCGGTCGCGCCCCGGTGCCGCGCGCGCGGCGGCGACGCGCTGGACTCCCGGTCGTGACCACCCCCGACGAGTCGCCGAGCGCGCTCCGCGACCAGTTGCAGGCGTCGCTCGGGACCGCGTACTCGATCGAGCGGGAGCTGGGCGGCGGCGGCATGTCGCGCGTCTTCGTCGCCACCGAGACGACCCTCGGTCGCCGCGTCGTCGTCAAGCTGCTCCCGCCGGATCTGGCGCACGCGCTGTCGGTCGAGCGGTTCCGCCGCGAGATCGCCCTCGCCGCGCGCCTGCAGCACCCGCATATCGTCGCGCTGCTCGCCGCCGGCGAGTCGGGTGCCCTTCCCTACTACACGATGCCGTTCATCGACGGCGAGTCGCTCCGCGCGCGCATCGACCGCCTGAGCGCCCTGCCGATCGCCGACGTCGTGCGGATCCTCCGCGACGTCGCCGGCGCGCTGGCCTACGCGCACGAGCAGGGGATCGTCCACCGCGACATCAAGCCGGAGAACGTCCTCCTCACCCGTCAGCACGCGCTCGTTGCCGACTTCGGCGTCGCCAAGGCGCTGTCCGCGTCGATGGGCCAGAGCGACACGCTGACCGCCAGCGGCATTGCGCTCGGCACGCCGGATTACATCGCGCCCGAACAGGCGGCGGCCGATCCGAACACCGATGGCCGCGCCGATCTCTACGCCCTTGGCGCGATGGCGTACGAGATGTTGACGGGCACACCGCCATTCCCCGGCCGCACGCTGCAGGCGAAACTGCATGCGCACGCGACGGAGTCCGTACGCGACGTCACCGAGCAGCGGCCGGCAACGCCACCGGCCCTCGCCGACCTCGTGATGCGCTGTCTCGAGAAACGGCCCGCCGACCGCCCGCAGTCCGCCGACGAGGTGCTCCAGATCCTGGAGACGGTGCCGACGACGTCCGGTCCGCTCCCGCGCACGCAGACTGTCGTGCTCGATGCCGACGGCGCGGAAAGCGGCGGCCGTGTCGCGGGTACCGCCGCCGGTGCGCGTGCGGCAGCGAGGGCCGCCGCGGGCGTGGCCGCCGGCCAGCCGGCGAGCGCGGGGGCGGGAGGCGGCGCGGGTGCGCGGCGCGCACCGCCCGCCAGGCGACTGGTCCGCGCGTGGGTGATCGGCGCGACGGCCGTCGTCGTGATCCTCGCCGTTGGCGGTCTCGCGCTCAAGCGGCGCCGGGAGGGACCGCCGCCCGAGACGGCGCCTGCGGCCGCGCAGTCCGTCGCCGTCCTTCCGTTCGCCGACGTCGGGCACGACACGACCGCGGAGTACTTCGCCGAGGGGATGGCCGACGAGCTGACGACCGCCCTCGGGCGTGTGCCCGGACTCCGCGTGGCCGCGCGGAGCTCGGCGTTCACTTTTCGCGACCCTGGCGTCCCGGTGCAGGACGTCGCGGCGAAGCTTCATGTCGGCGCGGTCCTCGAGGGGAGCGTGCGACGCGCCGGCGGCCGACTGCGCGTGACCGCGCAACTCGTCAACGCCGCGGACGGCCTGTCGCTGTGGAGCCAGTCGTATGAGCGCGAGATCGCCGACGTGTTCCAGGTGCAGGACGAACTCGCGCGTGACATCACCGCGGCGCTCTATCCGACGCTTGGGAGCGCCGCCCACGATACCGCGTCCGGCGCGCGGCTCGCGGCCGCGCGCGCCCCGCGCGGGACGCAGGATCTCGACGCGTACGATCTCTTTCTCCAGGGCCGCTACTATGCCGGCCAGGGGAACGCCGCGGGCCTCGAGCGCGCGATCACCCTCTTCCAGGCGGCGCTCGCCAGGGACTCCACGTTTGCCCGGGCGGACGCGGATCTCGCGATGGCCTACGACCTCCTCCCCGCCTATGCGGCCGCGCGCGCGGACTCCGTCATCCCGCTCGCCGAGGCGCACGCGAATCGCGCGCTCTCACTCGACCCTGGCAACGCCGATGCGCACCTCGCGCTCGCAGCCGTGCGACTGCATCAGTGGCGGTGGGCCGACGCCGAGCAGGCGCTCGGCCAGAGCGTCGCCGTCGACCCGTCGAACCCGATCGTTCATCGCTGGCATGCGGCGCTGCTGCTTGGCCTGGGCGATGTGGATGGCGCGCTCGGGCACGCACAGATGGCCTATGGCCTCGACCCGCTGACCCCGACGACGAACCAGACGCTCGCGCTCGCGCTGCTCGACGCGCACCGCTACGACGACGCGGCGGCGGCCGCGCGACGGGGACTCGATGGCGACCCGACGCTTCCCGGGCTCGCGGGGACGCTCATGGAAGCGGAGCTCTTTGGCGGACACACCGACAGCGCGGTCGCCGTGGCCGACCGGTCGCTCGCGCGCGACCGGGACGGCATCGGCGTACGCAGTACCGCTGCCCTGGTGTATGTCCACGCCGGACGGACCGCGGGCGCCGACTCGCTGCTCTCCGAGATGCGGGTCGCGATCCCATCCGGCACGGTCTCCGCGCTCGACATGGCCAACGTCCACCTCGCCCTCGGCCACACCGACTCGGCGCTCGTCTGGGTGACGCGCAGCATCCAGGGGCACGACGCGGAGCCCGTCTGGGACGGGCTCGCCTGCGAGCCGACGTACGATGCCCTGCGGCAAAACGCGCAGTTCATCGCCCTCATGCGGCCGACGGGGATGCGCCTCTGCGCTCCCGGCACCGCGCCGCGCACGGCGCCGGCCGCCGCCGCGCCAATGAAGATGTGAAATGAAGCGGCGAACAGACATGCCACAGTCGGCATAGGTAGCCCCGCGACACGCGCTCGCGACGCACGCTACGATCGTACTGGCGTCACCGGTACCGGCGCCACTGGTACCGGCGTCACGGGTACCGGCGTCACGGGTACCGGCGCCACGGGTACCGGCGTCACGCCGACCTCCGCCGACGGGCGCCGCCCGCGCGACCCCGACGGCGTGCGGTACTGCTCGCCGTCGCTCGCGTACAGTCGCCGCACACCGGCGCAGCCGACGAGATACAGCGCCGGAAATGCCAGTGACAGGTTCCGCAACTCGTCGGCGAGACAGAAGAGGACCAGCAACGGCATCGTCAGCGCGAGCGTCGCGACGAAGAGCCGTCGCACGATCGGCGCGGTCTCCCGCCAGCCAGTCCCCACGAGCACGATCACGGCCGCCACCGTGAGGAGATTCGCGCCCCGCGGCACCCAGATCAGCGGGGCATAGATATCCATGAAGCGGAGATAGGCGCGCGGGTCGGTCCAGAACGCGACGTTGCCCCACAGGTGCACCTGCACCGCGCCGCCGACGTTTCCGGCGTACGCGTGCCTGAGCGCGAGGACGAGCGCCACGCCGACGACGCCGTGCGCCGCGGCGACGAGCCACCAGCGGCGGCGCGGCATCGTCCCGAGAAACGCGACCAGCGCCGCGGGGGCGAGCAGCACGTCGGCCTCCTTGTTGCACACCGCGAGCGCGAAGACGGCGAGATGCCACCACGGCCGGCGGCGCACGATGCAGAGCGCCGACGCGAAGACGAGCAGCAACTCGCTGGCGTCGTAGAAGTAGCCACCGGCGAGAAAGGTGTACGGCAGCAGCAGCAGCCCGACCGCCGGTGCGATGTCGGCGAACAGCGGCGCGCCCGGCCGCGCCGCGCGGGTCAGCGCCCGCGCCACCCAGAGGGTGGCGAAGAAGCAGAGAAAGACGAACGCATACGCCGCGTGAAAGTCGAGCGCCTTGCGCCGATTCCAGCGCTCGCCGGGCACCACCGGTGGCCGCGAGGCCGCGAGCGTCGCCGCGTCCACGTCGAGCGAGGAGAGGGTGTCGGCCATCACCGCGTACCGACGCACGCGCGAGTGTCGCTCCAGGTATCGCTGCACCCGTTCGGGCAGCACGCGCGCCGCCAACCGGCTCGTCGCGCCGATCACGTCCGCGCCGAGCCGCCGATAGACGTAGGGCCGCGACGCCGTGCCGTCGAGCATCCGCTCGAGGCCAAAGTCCGGATCATCGCCGCGGAATGCCCACGCCGCGCTGAACGTCACCAGGGTCTCTGCCGCGACCGGCACGTACACCATGGCGAGCAGCGCGGTGCGCACCACCACCCGGCGCCGAGTCCACGGCACGCAACGCAACCAGAGCCAGCGGCCGATTGCCACGATGGCGATCAGCGCCAGCAGGCTCGGCAAATGCCCCCACACGATCGGCCATGCCGCCGACCACGATGTCACTGGCGCCTCGGGCACAGGGCAGATCTACGACGCGGCCGACCGGGCTGCCAGTAGCCCGCGCGGCGACACACCGTCCGTCGCGGGGCGAGTACCTTACGGGATCCTCTTCCAGCGAGCACCGATGACGGAACGGAGCGACATCTCGGATCGGAACGATCCGCAGCTGCACGGATCGAAGCCCGAGCCGGTCGACCCCAAGGTCGAGATCCTGCACGGGCGCAGCTTCGCCGGCGCGAACATCGCGGCGACCGAGGCCGAGCAGACCGCCGATGCGCGGGCCGGCACGCCCGAGGACTCGGATATCGACGCCCACAACACGCCGATCCAGGTCGCCGACCACGGCCTGACCGAGTAGCGCGCGGCGCGTCTCATTGGCGCGTCCCGGCGACGCGCCTCAACCGATGCACGAGGGGCCGGCGTGGAGATCCACGCCGGCCCCTCGTCATTCGCCGCGGTCCACCGCGATCGTCGTTACGCTGCCCAGTCGCGCAGCACTTCCGTCGCGTCACCGGCCCGCAGCGCCGCAAGCGCCCGGTCCCGCAACTGCCGCACGCGCTCGCGCGTCACGCCGAGAATCTCGCCGATCTCCTCGAGCGTCTTCGTCTCGCCACCGTTCAGGCCGTAGTACAGCACCAGCACCTGCCGGTCACGCGGCGGCAACGGCTCGAGCGCCAGACGCAGCGCATTGCCGCGATCCTCGTCCTCGAGGCGGCCGGGCAGGCGATCGTCGCCATCCTCGTCCGACCCGATCACGCTCGCCAGCGTCCGGCTGCCGCCGCCACGCGAGCTGCCGCCCGACTCGAGCGGCTCGTCCAGCGACCGCTCGGGCTGCACCAGCGCCACCAGGCTCTCGGCGATCTCGGCGCTCAGTCCGCACATCCGCCCGATCTCCTCGTGCGTCGGCTCGCGACCCATCGCCGCACGCAATGCCGCCTGCGCCTTCACGACGCGCGACAGATCGCCGGCGCGACCGAGGGGCAGCCGCACCGACCGGCCCTTCGTCGTGATCGACGCATGCAGCGCCTGCTTGATCCACCACACGGCGTACGAGATGAAATTCACCCCGACATCGGGATCATACTTGTCCGCCGCCCGACAAAGCCCCGCGTTGGCCTCACCGACGAGATCCTCGAGCGACAACCCGCGGTTCTGGTACTGCTTCGCCACCGAGAACGCGAACCGCAGGTTCGCGCTGATCAACTCCGCGCGCAGCCGTGCGCGATCCTCGGCGCTCGTCCGCGAGTGACGCATGCGCCGCGCGAGCTCCTTCTGTGCCTCGGCCGCCAGTACCGGCGTCCGCGACAGCTCGGAGATGTACAGATCGAGCAGCTCGTGCCCCTGCTCCCCTTCTATCGCTGCGGGCGCACGCTTCGCCGACCGCCGCGCCGGCCGCGCCCGATTCGTCGTGTCCTTCTTTGGAACTGCCATGACCATCTCCTCGCTGATCCCCACGGGTTACGCCACCAGCTTCGGTCGCGCCGCCCGCCGCTTCGGCAGCGTCAGTGTGAACGCCGCCGCACCCTGTTCATCCTCGTCGTCCGCCACGTCGATCTCGCTGCCATCGAGATGCTGCGCCGAGAACGGATCGACATAGACCTGCACACCGTGCTGCCGAATCACGAGATCCGTCTCGCGCGCGTCAGCCTCGATCGCAAAACCGAAGTCGATCCCGCGCCGCGTGACACGCGCCGTCACGCGCAATCCGCCAGCACCGTCCGAATGTCCCGCTACCACGAGCGCTCGCTGAATCGCGTCCGCCGTGCGAGGACTGATCGACAGTGCCACGCCTATCTGCTGTATGATCTGCATCTTATGACCCGCGTCGACTGAATTGTTCCCGGCTCGGAACGCCAAGTCGCGGTCACCATCTAACTCTTCGCGCCTCATGCGTTTCCATCCGGCCCGTACATAGGCCCGGCGGCTCGTTTTAGTTCCCGGATACCGAGCTCTACCGCAATATCGGCACCGCGCCCGCGCCGCGAGCGTCCACCCACTCGTACACTCTGATGCATTGGGCCTGCCAAACGGTTTACGGCGTCGATTTCAGCGGCGCTCGGCGCGCCGGTCGCGCCATCTGGATCGCCGAGGCCAGTCGCCACCGAGGCGCGCTCCAGCTGGATCGACTCGACCGCCTCGATCACCTGACCGGCACCGACGAGCGCGACGCATGCCTTGCCACGCTGCTCGCACGTATCCGCTTGTCCGAGAACGCCTTGTGGGGGATTGACGCACCGTTCGGCCTGCCGATCGCGCTCTTTCCGGACGGCACGCGCTGGCGCGATACGCTCGACGCCGTCGCGTCCCACCCCTCGGCCCGGGCGCTCGGCCGCTGGTGCGTCGACCGCGCGCGACGCGTGGGGCGGGACCGCTACATCGGGCGAGCCGCCGACCGGGCCGCCCACACGCCGTTCCACAGCTACCACTACCGGATCATCTACCAGACGTACCACGCCATGCGGGACCTCTGCCGAGCGCTCGCCGACGAGATCGGCACCGCCGTCCTTCCGTTCCAGTACGATCGACTCCCCACTATCCGGCGTGTCGTCGTCGAGACATGCCCTGCGTCGACGCTCAAGCGAATGCAGTTGCCCTTTCAGCGCTACAAGCGACCCGCGCCGGGGCCGATCGGACGCGCGCGCGGGCGCGTGCGCGCCGCGATCCTCGCCGGACTCGAGCCGGTGATCCGGATCGGCCCACACGACCGCCGCCGGATCGCGCGCGACCCCGGTGGCGATGCCCTCGACGCGGTGATCGCGGCCGTCGGCGTCTCGACGGCCTGGCAGGCGATCGACCACGCGGCGACCGCGCGCGATGCGCGCGCGGTCCGCGAGGGCTTTCTGTACGCCTGACGCGCTCCCACATTTGGCCATGCCCACGGCCCCGCTGGTCGGCGTCATCATGGGGAGCGAGAGCGACCTCGCCCACCTCGCGCCCGCTGGCGAACTGCTCGAGGCGTTTGGCGTCCCCTACGAGTCGCGCGTCGTCTCCGCGCATCGCACGCCGGACTGGCTCTTCCAGTACGCCGAGCAGGCAGAGGGGCGCGGCCTCGAAGTCATCATCGCCGGCGCCGGCGGCGCGGCCCACCTCCCGGGAATGGTCGCCGCCAAGACGCTCGTGCCGGTCCTCGGGGTTCCGGTCCCGTCGACCGTCCTCAACGGACTCGATTCCCTGCTCTCCATCGTGCAGATGCCGAAGGGCGTCCCCGTCGGCACGCTGGCGATCGGCGCCGCCGGCGCGGCCAACGCCGCCATTCTGGCGACGCAGATCGTCGCCCTGAGCCGTCCCGAGCTCCGCGAACGCCTCCGGGCGTGGCGCGTGGCGCGCCGCGACGACGTGCTCGCGCAACGGCTGCCGACGCGGTGACGGTCCTGCCAGGCGCCACGATCGGGCTCCTCGGCGGCGGGCAGCTCGGTCGCATGACGGCGCTCGCGGCACGCACGATGGGCTACGGCGTGCGCGTCCTCGACCCCGATCCCGACTGCCCGGCGAAGGCGGTCGCCGACGAACTGATCGTCGCATCGTTCGACGATGTCGCCGCCGCCACCCGCCTCGCGTCGTCGGTCGACGTCGTCACGCTCGAGATCGAGCGGATCGCCCCAGCGGCGCTCGCCGCCGCCGCGGCGCAGGTTCCCGTCCGGCCGGGCGCGACCGTCCTCGCCACGATCAACGATCGCGCGACCCAGAAGGCGTGGCTCGCGGCACAGGACGCGCCGCTCGGCGCGTATCGCGTCGTGCGATCGGCCGACGAGTGCACGGCCGCCGTTACCGCACTCGGGCCGACCTTCATCAAGGCCGCGACGGGTGGGTACGACGGACGCGGGCAGGTCCGCGTCGACCGAGCGGCCGACGCCGGCGCGGCGTGGGCGTCGCTCGGCACGACGCACGGCGTCGCGGAACAGGCGCTGCCGCTCGACGCCGAGATCTCGGTGCTCGTGGCGCGGCGGCCTGGTGGCGAGACAGCCGTCTATCCCGTCGCGCGCAATCATCACGAGGCTGGGCAACTCGCGTGGTCGATGCTCCCGGCGCCGGTCGCGCCCGCGCTCGCCGATCGCGCGACGGCGCTCGCCGTCCGCCTCGCGACCGCGCTCGACGTCGTCGGCCTGCTCGCCATCGAAATGTTCGTCGTCGGCGACACGCTGCTGGTCAACGAAATGGCACCACGCCCGCACAACAGCTTTCACCACACGATCGAGGGATGCGCGACGAGCCAGTTCGAGCAACTCGTGCGCGCCGTCTGCGACCTCCCCCTGGGCAGCACCGAGCTGATTCGACCCGCGGCGATCGCCAATCTGCTGGGCGACGCCTGGCACGGCGCGACGCCGCCCGATTTCGCCGCGGCGCTCTCGCTCCCCGGCACCCGCCTGCACCTCTACGGCAAGCGCGTCCCGCGCCACGCACGCAAGATGGGCCATCTCGCGGGAACGGCGGCCGACGCGGAGGCAGCGCGGGCGCTGGTGCTCGCCGCCCACGCGCGTCTGTAGCCGGGGCGCTGCCCCTGCTCGGCCGCAGCGATCGCGGCGATATTAGGAGGTCGGACTGATGTGGTCCCCCGGAACCCGGCGCGGACGGAGCACATCACGATCGTCGTGGCCGACGGCGACCGACGTCCGGGGTGCCGGGAGAAGGAGAGGGGTCGTGCGTGTCGCGCGCGTGCTGGGAACGGCCGGGCTGCTCTGCCTGGGCCTCGTCGCCATCGGTCGCCCCATCGCCGCGCAGGGGAAGCGGCGGAGCAGCGATCAGGGCGACACGAAGGACACGACGGTCAAGAAACCGGGTGAGCCGGGAGGCCCAATGGATCCCGAGCGGCCGATCCCGTTCATCATCGAGCACCGCAGTGATCTCACGCTGGCCGATTCGCAGATCACGCGTCTCAACCTGATCCAGAACCGGCTCGATGCCGCCGACCGGTCGGCGCATCTCGCGATCGACACGCTGCCGCCACAGTCGACGACACCGATCGACTGGGCGCATATCACCCCGACCCAACGCGACAGCCTGATCGCGTATCGCCGCGCGATGAGCGCCGCAAACGCGGCCCTGCATGACAACGCACTCACCGCGCGCACCGAGGCCCTCGCCGTGCTCAGCACGGACCAGCAGGCCCGCATGCGATCCGTGAATCAGGGCATCATCAACAAGCAGCTCGAGGCCCAGCGGCCCGCACCGGCGAGCAGCGGATCACACGTCGGCGGGACCGGACAGCAGGGCGGACCGGGCGGCCGGCCGTACTAGCCGTTCACGGTCGCCGGCCCTGATCGCTCAGGGGACGGTGATCGGCGCGCTCGCGACAGTGGTGTCCCAGACCAGTTGCAGCGTGGCGCCGCTTCCCGCCGGCACGATCCGGATCGTGAACTGCTCGACGCCGGGCGACACGGTCGTCGTGATCAACGGGATCCGCGCCAGGTCCTGCTCCGCGTGGTACTCGGTCCCCCACTGCCCGGTCTGGCGATTGATCACGAGACGCCACGGGTTCGTCGCCGACGGGATCGAGTAGAGCGTATAGGTCCCCGCCGCGACCGGCGTGCCGCCAATGACGACCGCGTGGTCGAGCACGAGGGTCGTCGCCGCGTTCGCGCCGGTCCGCCAGACGGAGTCGAACGGCACCAGGCCGCCGAAGATCACGCGACCCCGTTTCGACGGCCGTCCATAGTCGACGAGCAGATGGACCGGGCCAATCACGCCGCGCGCGGTATCACGTGGGGAGGCGATCGGGGCGACGGGCTGCTGCGCGCCGAGCGACGTCGCGGCCAGCACGCCAGCCAACGCGCCAGCCAACGCGCCAGCCAACGCGCCAGCCAACGCGCCAGCCAACGCGCCAGCCAACGCGCCAGCGAGGACGCGGCTTGCCGCGCAGCGCCACGTGCGGAGGACGGGAAGGGTCATGCGGGCAAAGATAGGCGGTCGCGGACGACCGGCTCATGCGATGGCGGGGGGCAACCCATCGGGCTCGACCGGCAGCTCGAACCAGAATGTCGTGCTGCCCGGGACCGAGTCGACGCCGATCCTCCCGCCATGCTCCTCGACGATCGCCTTCGAGATCGCGAGCCCGAGCCCCGACCCGCCGACGCGCCGGGCATCCGATCCGTCGAGCTGCTGAAAGCGCTCGAAGAGCCGGCCGATATCCGCCGGCGGAATACCCGCCCCGCTGTTCGTCACGGCGAAACGGACGCTCCGGGCTCCGCTCGCGGGCGCGGCGCGGACCATGATGGTGCCATACGGCGGTGAAAACTTGATCGCGTTCGAAAGCAGGTTGGTGAGCACCTGCACGACGCGATCCCGGTCGCCGCTGAACTCGCGCCCGACCGCCACCTGGGCGTCGAGGTGCTGGTGGTATCCGTCCGCCATCGCCCGAATCCCGTCGACGGCGGCGCCGATCACATCGTCGGCGGTGAGCGGCGTCCGGCGAAGGGCAAGTCGCCCGGCGGCCATCCGGTCGAGATCGAGCAGGTCCGTCACCAGCCGGACCAGTCGATCGCTGTTCGCGATCGCGATCGAGACGAGCGGTGCGGCGGTCTCCGGCAAGACGCCGACGCGACCACTGCCGAGCAGGCGGAGTGCTCCGTGGATCGAGGTCAGCGGCGTGCGCAGCTCGTGCGAGACGGTCGACACGAACTCGCTCTTGAG
>Ga0116229_10002916_pt1 | contig 27974 bp, 23 predicted proteins | sample S1TSphgellanicum_3_FD_87313 | JGI IMG/M metagenome (GOLD analysis project Ga0116229, IMG submission 87313) | Host-associated microbial communities from peat moss isolated from Minnesota, USA - S1T2_Fc - Sphagnum magellanicum MG | ecosystem: Host-associated > Plants > Peat moss > Unclassified...
CACACACCACGCCCCCCCAACACCACCCACGCCATTGTGGAGGGGGGAAAAAATGGGGGAAAGAGAGGGGGGTGTTGTATAAGATGGAGGGGGGGGGGAAAAAGGGGGGGGGGGGGGGGGGGGGGGGGGGGGGGGGGTGGGGTGGTGTGTGTACATGGGGAACGAAACTTAATGGGAACGTGAGAGCATGGGCATCTTTTACTTTTCTTTCTTTTCTTTCCTTTTTCTTTTTGGGGCTTTTGGCTCTTTTCTTTACATGGATATACCAAAAGAGGCATCCGGATAAGAAGGGGCACGTACGTAACGTACGTGAACGTCAGTTGCGCACGTGCATTTTCCTTCTTTTGGCATTTTGGGCCAGGATTTTAGGCTAATTCAGCTTCTCGACCAATACAAATACGCGCCCCTTCAAACTGTTAAAGGCCATGGGAGCCATGGGAATAGCCAACTAATTTCCCAATTTCAAAAAATTTACTTCCTTTTTTTTGGCCCCCCCCCCCTAATTTTGTGATGTAGTCAAGGTTGCAATTCCGCCAATAACTCTTTTGAAAATATTGCCATTAATAATGTATGTTTTAATCCACAATCAGATCTTAGCCAAATTTATTTGAATACAAACACAAAATATGAAAGTACAGAAATTGTTTTTTGAGCATCTTTCTACATTATATTGTTTGCCAATTTTACTAGAACCTAAAATTTTATTTAAAAAAGAAAAAAGAAAACACCCTTTTTCCAATTCTTTTTCTTTGGAAAATCTGGCAAATTGTAAACCCAAAAAATATTAGAATTTGCTTAAGAATTAAATTTCCTCTTTTAAATTTTTTTTTCCCAATAAAAATCCAACTATTTGGGAAATTGCAAATTGGAAAAATTCCTAAGACCATAAAACAAAAATCAGGCATACTTACAAATGAGCCAATTTATTGTCATTTGCCTATAAATCCCAATATATTATGTCTTTTTTGTATTTTCCCCCCCAAAAAAATTATGTTTAGGAGATAATAATGGATCTCAATTTTCACACATCTTTTTTTTAATTTTTGGGGAATATTTAACAACTCATAAGATGATGTATCTTCTTGTTCTTAGGGTTCCCTAAACAGCAATAATTGGAGAAATTTCCTAAGTATATTTGGAGGGCATCTTACATGCCTCCTACAAATGAGTATGGATATATCAATATTTACCTTTGAATATTAGTAACAAATATATGCCTAAGCCCAAACATGCCCCACCCTCAAATTTATTATTAATAAAAAAAAAATACTTGTAAGTTTCAAACTTTTTCCACAAAATAATAGCATGTTTAACCCCAAGTGCAAAATAATAACAATAGTAATGATAATAATATTTAAAAATCAAATCCAATAAAGAACCAAAACTTGTACAAAACATGTATAAAGGTTAGGCTTGGTTTTATTTTTCCTCAAAATTTTAAAAGGACACTAAAAATTGGACCCATGACTAGCCCAACACCAAAAAACTAAATAACATTGGTATTAACTAATGTTGACCGGATATGTCTTTTTGGCTAGTCATCAACATGCACATTAGCTCGATATGCATGAAGACATATCCGTAGGTTATACTATCTGCCATCAATGGATGTATTTGAAGCATGATAATGTTATTGAATTCATATTTGAATGGATTTGTTTCATATGTATGTGTATTCACTTGTTAGGGTTGAAAGAAGTTTGGATATGACTTTTATTTAGAAATAGGTTTAGGGTTGGAGAAACAAAGTCTAGAGCTTTCTCTCATTTTTTGGGATTTTCAATGGTAATATCTATCATTGTCAAGCTCCAAAATGATTTACTTCAAAATGCTTAACCATAGATTGACAATTAAGAGGAAAAAAAAGGTTAGGCATCTAGATTAAAACCCATCACATTTTTTGGCTCAACAACAAATCCTTACAAGCATGGTGATGAATCACAATAGAGGTTTCTTAAAAACTTTGTTTGTAATATTCGCCAAGGGTGTAGGTCTCTTTCCACATGTGAAAACATATGGTTATGCAAGGTAGTCTTACACCAATGTCCTCCCTTTGTTTTCATGTCTCTCATGGAAAAGGTTCTATTTGAAATGGTCCAAAAGACCATGGACTTGCATGTGTTGTCTAACCTTGAAAATGTAACCATAGATATTGCTAGCTTTGATTTCTTAATGTTTAAATGTGGTGTAAACACATTTTTGTTCATCATAATTATTTGGATGAAGGTTGAATCCCTAGGGATGTTATTGTGGGATTGTTTGAAATGTGTGAAACTGTCGACAACACCATGGTTTTACAACTCCAAGCATTGTTGGAAAAAATTAAATGAATTCATAGTGTGATTGCTTTTAAGAAAGATGAAGGCAAGAACTTAAGATCTATGGTTACAACATTATGGTTTATTATTGATTATGAGTCTTTGAAGTTGCTACAAGTTTATGAGGGGACTTACTTTGGGCATGGGATGTTTAAAGTGGGTTAGTATACAACAAATGACGATAAAAGTTTTGTGGGTTTGACTTTGGTGAGTGTGAAAGAAACTTAAACTAGTTTGTAATAAAAAATTGCATGGACAAAAAAATTAGGGAAAAGGAAGTAGGAGTGGAAAAAAGCTTACATTGAAAGTGGGAAGAGGCATCAAAAATTGGAAACTCATGTCAAGATAATAATTGCCAACAGACCTATAATGTTTGAAGTGATGTTGGAATTCAAACAAGTTGTTTTTATGTTACAAGAGGCAAAAGACATTAAGTTTGCAATATTGAGTTTTGAAGGCCCAAGTGTGGATCATTGCTAAAACTATCACTACATGTTTCAATATTGTGGTGGTTGCATGTCATGTTTGATGCCTTGATTAATGTAATTAACTTGATTGTGCTTATCAAATCTAAGTTAGATCCCCTTATTAAGGGGGTGAAACATTTTATTAATTTAATGTTGAATTCCACCTCTTGAACATAAACATACAAAAAGAAGTTGTGAAGGCAATTAGACCTTTCTTGCATTTTTGAAATCATTTGATTCCTATCAAGTTCAAAAAATGTTGGCCTTAATGTTGGATCTGTGTTTCAAATCCTTGTGGGTTGAAAATTATGTGAGGCATGAAAATGTAATCCACTTCAATTAAATATGATGTGAAACAAGTCATAAACCTTTAATGACAAATTTTGAATGATTAAACCCAATAATACAAGCCCAAGTAATTGCTCCAATTGATGGATTTGCTTTCAACAGTGAAAATGAAAAAACTAATATGTTTGGTGTTGGGGCATTCATGGAATAATCTTCATGAACATTGGTTATTAATGAATTATCTTTATTTCAAAGATCATTTATCTTTTCATCTATGTCTACAAATCCAATTGGCTGATAGCAAACCCCAGGAAGGTCAATTTTTAAATGTAAGTTTTCTTCCCAATTTTTTTTTTCAAATTCTCGAATTTCAAATTGAAATAAAATGAATCTTTCATTTGTTTGATGTTTTGTCAACTTTGAAGTACTATCATTTAGAAATGAAAAATTTGGATCAAATTATCAAAGTGGTAAAAAAATGGGCTTATGACCCTTGTTTGAATTGTACACCAAATGCAGACATAAAAGACTATACCAAGATTAAATATATTTTGGTCAAGAAAAATTATGAATTAATAATTGAAGAATTTGAAAACTTTGAAGAGCTGCAAGTTGATGAGACTTTGGTGATTCAATTAAACCCTAAATTATAAGTTTTAAAGTCTTACCATTTTTTCCTTGTCCAATTAACCTTGACCTTGATTTTTTGGCCCAAGTTTGATCAATAGGTGCTATTTAAATACTAGTTTATTCACAACAACAAAACTTGTTAATCAAGTTGCTTGTTGATCAAGTTGCTTCTTGGGTTCTAGTTGTGTGGGGTTGGGGAGTCAGTGTGGTTTTGTGTTGGTGTCGATTTTTATTTATTTTTGTTTAAGGCAACTTGTGCTACAATGGGTAGAGATTTTATAAGAACTTAGAGTCAATCCCCCCTAAATTACTTGTTTTTCAATGTTTGAATGCTTTTGTATTTGCACAATCAAAATGTGAAATTTTCTATAGGTAACATGTAAATACATAATCAATAATTAGTGAAAAAAATAACCAATAACGAATCAGCAACTAACCGATAAGTATATGACCAAACCCTAAACCCTAAACCTTTTTTTGGTTTTCCCTGGGGCTTGGTGGGCCTGGAATCAGCCTTAGGTGACCCATTCTTAGTTTCTTTCTTTCTTTTCTCTCTGAAAATGGAGGAGGGGGTGCTTCTCCTACAAGGCATGGATAGTCAGAGGGGTGGGGTTGGACTCGGCTTCAGCATACCCCATTTCTTTCTACTATATTAAGCCTTTCCTCATGGGCATGTGCATTGACAAGCAAATTAAATTGGTAATCATCTTCCAAGCAAAGCACATTGACAAAGCAAATTCAAGCTATCATCATTTTTTCCAAGCCAAAAAACACATGGATGACTTAAATACTCAAAGCCTTAGACATTGAGTTTAATTATGTGTTGATTAATTAATTAAATTAGCCCTTCAAGTTCCTATTCACCTTTCACATTGTCATCATATTTATGTTTATAAAGATATTTCCTTTAAATGCTCCTGTCATAAAACATACGACCCTAATGCCTTACCTATGTACACAATGTGAGATGCATTGCATCACCCGTGGGTGCACCTCATGGTCTTCACAAAATATGTAAAAGCCCATCTAGGAGAATGTACATGGCTCGAGTGAGAGAGATGAAAGGCTTGCCCATATTGGTCTTCTTTGGTTAATCCCATACCTAGATCATTTCATCCACCTACATTTCATACCACCCATTCTTCAATATTTTGCATTTTTTTGACTTTTTGGGATGATGGTGGTGGTGGTATACACAATCTTGGACAATCTCATACTTTTGCTTTCCTCTTTATTTGGAGAATATGTCTCAAGAAAAGTAGAGTGGCAAGCATGCTTTAGATATGGTGGACTCCCGTGTGCCTTTGTTATTTATTCTTTGAAACTTTATACCTTCATGCACGAATGTAATTGCACAAGTTACTCTTTGGATAATCACCACACCTCCCCCAATTGCATGAGTTGCTCTTTGGATAATCGCACCTCCCCAACCCAATTTGGACCTTTGCTTTGTTGAAAATTTGTAAAAAGCATGGTGCATAAAGTTGTGGTTTAGGGTTTAAGGTTTAGGGTTTTGTCAACTATTGTGGAAGGTTTTTTTTGCTTTGTGCCAAAAGGTCTCCTCCTTGAACATGACAACATCCCCCCCCCTTTGTGGTGGTCCTAGAGCATATTTGGAAATTGAAAAGCCCATCCAAATCATTTCATCCACCTACATTCCTTCCATAATGGGTGGATGAAATGATCTCCAACTAATGGCATCATCCATTTCTCTTTAAAGCCCAAATTATGCAGCCACTTAAGCTTACACTTCACTTGAAGTGTACCAAAAAAACAGCCTCCATGAAGAAGCCCATGCTAACTCCATTCATCCAGGTACACTCATTCAATGGGATGTATGTAGCCACCACCACTATAGGCATCCATTGATTTTGAGCAACCTTAATAAGAAGAGCCTTTATTGTTCAGATAATTTGTGGTTTGAATTTAATAACATTTAACCCCTAAATTAATTTCTAATTTTTTTTGTGGTCAATTGAATATTTAAAATAAAAAATCATTGTTAAAATTGAAAATAGTGGTGAAATATTGCATAAGAAGGGGCAATTTTTTTCCTTTTTAATTTGGAGGTCCCTTTTTGGACAGAATATTAGCCAGGCATCTTACACGGTGGATGAATTCTTACATGTGAAAGGGTTCGTGCTCTTATTAGTTTTCGTTGATGAAGAAAGAAAAAGATGGATGACTTTATTTTTGGATATTCGAAAATCAGAAAAAATGACTTTTTTTTGGCATTTTTTGACCTGAAAAAATAGGAATTTGACACATACAAAGGATTTTGATGAAAAGAAATTTCCCTAATTCACCAGAGTGCGGGGAAAAAAAAAAGGGTTAATTAAATAGGGTTAATTCTAAAGCCATTTCTGTTTTTCAAATATCCAAAATTCTAGTTTTAACCAGGTTCCTTTTTTCTTTTTTTCTTCTTTCCAATTTTGTGATGTAGCCAAACTGGTGAATATCCACATGAAGATTTTGCCAAATTTGGCTATAGACCAGATATGAAAGTAAAAAAACATTTAAGAGTCCTTTTTTTGTATTATGGTGACAAGTGTGACTTATGCCACCTAGCCTAAGTGGGAACAAGACTATGTAACTATTCCTTGTGTGAACAAGATTATGTAATTATCTCAAGTGTGAACAGGACTTGACAATAGAGTCAAATTGTGGAAAATTTATTCTTAGTTTTAAATTAATTTTCAATGACAAAATTTACCCCAAAAATTCAATATCTCCGGCCCACCTTAAGTCTAAATTAATTACACAATCATATTCACAAAATTCACTCATCAATGGCCTTCCAATTGTATATCAAGAGCTCTTTCCAAAGTTTGTACAAGTTTTTAGTTTTGATTTTGCCAAATTTTCGTTAAAACAAATGGTTCAATATTGAACAACTCTTGCACCATAGGTCCAAACATTTTGAAACCACCTTGCAACAATACAAAGCACAATGGGGAGCGGGAGGGGATGGAGGGGACAAGGGGGGGTTTGGGAGAAGATCTCAACATGACAAACAAAACAAACAAATTTACCCTCCTTTATAGATCGATTATAACTTACCTAAGGAATAAATAAAAGTCACTAACCTTTCATTCACTAAATTATCATGAAGACTTCGCACTAGTGATTTTTTTTGTAGGAATTGTTTTGCCACTATGTGAAATTAAATTGAGAAGAACACGGAAAAAATAAAATAAAATTCTTAGTGTAAAATGTTTTTTTTTCCCTCCAAAAGTGCACTTTTTTGATAAAATTAAAGATGATGAAAATTTAAAACTACATTGTATAGATTGAAATTATTGTGGTCCTTTTGGTGATGCTATGAAACTCCAATCCATCATCAAAAAACTTGAAAATGTCGCCAAAATTACTTGGTAAAAAATCGCTATTTTTTTGTAAACTTTAATTCAAATGTTGATTTTCTTTTGTTAAATGTGAATTTGTGGGACCATGTGGAAGCATAGAAGTCCTTTTGGCCCCTACGTTTTCAACATTCACAAATCGCCAATTTTTTCAAAATATGACAAATTGTTGAATTCAAAATATGAAAAATTGTTGAATTCAAAATATGAAAAAATGTTGAATTCAGGGAGCCTTCCAAAATCGCCAAACTTTTCTACATTTTGTTCTTTCAGAGCCCACACCAGTGTTGGGCGGGTACCCGATCTGGTGGGTTAAAGACCAGTGTTGGGTGCTTCTTTGAGACAGCCAGCCATATATGTATATAACCGGCGGTTCCCATATTTGAAACCCCTGCCCTTGGAACTGAACTGGAAAGTAATATTTTTGTGGTACCCGCCCCTGGAACCCACCTGGAAACAAGTTTTATAGTCAAAGAACCTGGCAAAGAACCGAGAAAGAACTGCCAGCTTTGCATGAAAACCATAGATTTCTTAGGGTTTTGAAATATCCGGAACCAGAACCAGAATTAGATTCCGGGTTGTGGAATTGGAAGCAAAACCTAAACTGTTCTAATTTATAATTAGAACTGGAAACCTGAGGTTCTCCATAAAAGTAAAGAACCATGCGCAACAATGATCATCACCCATACTACGAGTATTTTCAGTTTAAGGTGCTTAGCTTCCATGGTGATGAGACTCTTGCAATGATTTGGCTTCCTACCACTGCTGGACAGTAGTTCTATAGGTATGAGTAGTGAAAATATATGTAGCAGCAGTGGAGACGCTCAGGAAAAACGAAAGAGGGGTCAAAACAGGATGAAAAAAACTCAATTTATCACCAAAAATGGAAATTGGTCATAAATTGGAACTGGTAACTGATGATTCTCTGTGCAGTTCTCAAAGATATGGAATCATGATACCCCAAAAGTTATCTATGAAATGGATCATAGATAGACATGCAATATAGCAAGTAGAGACACGAAGGAAATGAGAGAATCAGCAAATTTTGGCATTAGATAAGATGTGACTCAATCAGCCATGACTGCAGATTCTGCCATGTAAAACACTTGAGAAACCTGCAGAAAGTGGCTATCAATGATCCTTTACACAAGTTATATAATATGTCCACTATGATCTCTACAACTAACACAAACTTCATTTTCATGTTTAGTTTTGACAGCACATTTTAGTGTAATTCTATCAATTATGCATACATTCTGGTGGACTCTGAGACATGGGTTACTTCTATCTGGACGAAAGGTGTGTTTTGAGACCTTTGCCTTGAAGCAAGCAAGAAGGAAGGGAAACTATCTTTCCATTCCAAACTAGTGTTGGGCAGTTTTTTAATTTTGTTACAATAGTCGTGCTGTTACTTGCTTTGGCGTGTAATATTTCAGTTCTGGTTCCAGTTAGTAAGAACTGGATGATGAACTGAATGTTGGAATTCAAACCAGAATTTTTGTTTTTGGAAAAAAAACACCTAGAGTCAGAATCAGCTTCCCACTTCGATTTTGACTGTGTGAAACCAAAACTAGAACCAAGGTATATTTGAAAAAGTATGAAAGCTATTGGAACGAGTGTTAATTGACAGGTAACTGCCAGTGCCAGTTCCACTTCAAGTTAGTAAAGAACTGGATCCAAACTGGGACTTCTTTTACAGGAACAGAACCCAAACATCATAATTTTACATTTACAAACCTGAATCAGAAATGTGACATGCTTTCATTACTTTTCAAAACCACAACCAAGACAACAGAGTTTTCTGTAAAGTCACCCTGTCTTCACCTTGGGCCTTATTTCACCCCCTATCCCCTCTTTGAGTGAGGTCCGCAAAGTAAGAAAATTTTATTAAATCTGGGTATGAAATGCTGAAACTCAGTATCCAATGGTTTGAGAGTAATTATAGTAGTTATACAGGTATGAGCAGTGAAAATATATGAATCAGCAGTGGAGATGCTGCTCAGGAAAAACGAAAGAGGCGTCAAAACAGGGTGAAACTCAATTTACCACAAAAGCTGGTGCTTTTAAAAGTTTCAGCCCCCTTGAATGCTAATGTACTTTGTTGCAGGTTTTTTTTAAAAATCTAACCCGGTTTTGGACCAAATCCGGGTTCTAGTGCTGTGTTTCCCTGAGTTTACGAAAAGCTCTATTTCCAATTTATTATTTTCCAAAACTGATGTTCTTCGTATAAGTACAAGAACCAGCCAACAGTCCTAAGTACTAGGAAATCTAACTAAAAGGAGCATTTAGTTAGTCAGTTAGTGAGTGTGTTGGCCATCGAGGCCAGCGTAGAAAACGAAAGCGAGGGCGACAGGGAAACAGCGCCGCCACACTGACGAAACGCTCGAGACTCTTTGTTCCCAAAGAGAGACTTCAGGCTCCGCAATCGAGCGAGCCCGACCGCCCACCCGCGAGCTTCTCAAGGGTATTCGAGATTTGTGTAGCAAATCGGCCTCGTTTTTACGTTCCTCGCAGCATGAAACTACTCGAAGCTGCATTGATAATTGATCCACCGGCATGAAACAGTTAGAAAAAGCCGCCGTCCGTCGTCGACTTGGTGTGGAGGAAGCTTGGTGAACAATCAACAAGCTGATGACGTTCTTCTGGGAGCTGTTGTAGAGTAGGCCCGGTGACACTTGAGCCTGCTGTAATTAGACCCACCTAATTTCCATGGCTCGACTCCCGACATGAGACAAAATCAAAAACACTTTGCAGGAGCTGGCTCAGTAATCGATGTACAAGATGAGCAGATCGACTCTTTCCATTAGGTTGTTGTGATCATAGTTATACACAGTGTACTGACAGTGTTCTGCAATGTTTCTTGCTCCATGGACAGACGCTTTTCATCGCAGAACTACAAATGCTTTGTTGAAAATATGTAGGTAATCGATTCTAAGAAATTTTAGCAACTCTGAGCTTCTTAGACTAGCATGAGCACAATTGTGCTGCATGAGATAGATTCGGCCCCATTCAGTACTTGGGATCTTCAAGCTGCACGTGCATGGACAAATGCTCTCGATTGGACAGCTGCAACTGCGTTGTTGAAAATATGTAGTTAATCAATTTTAAGAACTTCTAACAGCTTTGAGCTTCTAAGACTAGCATGAGTCCAGTTGTGCTGCATTGCATGGGATAGATTTGGGACTCTTCAGTAGTTGAGATCTTCAAGCTGCGCTTTCCAATGGGGAGTAGCAACGCGAATATGTAATTTAATCAATTTTAAGAACTTCTAGCAAATTTGAGCTTCCAAGATTAGCATGAGTATAGTTGTGCTACATGATGAGATAGATCTGGCGTACTTTAATAGTTGAGATCCTCAAGTTACACGGGGCATGGACAAATGCTTTCCATTGGAGAGCTGGAACTGCGTTGTTGAAAATATGTAATTAATCAATTTTAAGAACTTCTAGCAGATTTGAGCTTCTAAGATTAGCATGAGTATAGTTGTGCTACAAGATGAGATAGATCTGGCGCACTTTAATAGTTGAGATCTTCAAGCTACACGGGGCATGGACAGATGCTTTCCATTGGAGAGCTGCAACTGCGTTGTTGAAAATATGTAATTAATCAATGTTAAGAACTTCTCAGTAGCTTTGAGCTTCTATGATTAGCTGGCAACGTTGTTCATGTCGAGCTTGTGAGGACAACTGGTAGAGGATATAGCAAGCTTGTCGCAACGTCTAGCGGCCAGCCGTTCTGAGCGACGTTCATCGGATGTCGCGAATCTCGTACACACGGCCAAGTTCTTACAAGCCTTTGTCAAAGAAGAATTCCAAGTGCAAACCAAGCCTGGAATATAATTTGCGAGCGGAAGCCGCGACTCGTGGTGGAGGGTCGATGGCGTTCTTGCTCAGAGCAATCAGCTCGAGAAGCGAGAACGACCACAACAGCCTGAGGCTCAAAGCTGACACGGAGAACGCGCGAAGAGCCTTCCGAATCGAACAGGTTTGTGCCCCCTAGCTGATCCTCTAGCAAATTTCTTTCAAGAGCTACGGGACTCACTAAATCTGCTTTCTTTCGCAGAGAGAAGATGCAACAAAGTTCCAGATATGATCCTGGGCTTTTATTCTTGCAGTTCTTGAGCTGATGATCTTGTCTCCCTTGTGTGAGATGGAGCTGCACAGGAGAATATTCTGAGGAGACTGGAGGCAGAAGATAAAGACCTTCAGTCCCTTGTCGAAAGGATCTATGACACATCCTTTCCTGAATCCCAGGTCAGCCGTGCAGCTTTACACCCCATCATCAGGTCCTTCTTTGCAAGCGGGGTCTGAACTTGCTGCAGCTTTCTTGAGCTCAGGAACTTCATGAATTCACTAGAACTGTGCAGCAGATCAGAGTGCAATGCTGATCAGTTAATGTTGCAAGATTGTGTAGTCCCATGAAGAGCTCTCAAGAAGCTGATTCCCAGGATCTCACGAACCTCAATCAACTCTTCAACATGACCAGCTTGTTGCAACATGAGATAAGATCTTGATGGATTGCATAAGGGAAAATTTCTGCTGAATTTGAAGATGAGCTGGGATTTTACGATTGAACTCTGGAATTCTTTTTGGCTGCAGAAGTTTTTGAAGAACCCAACAAAAGAAAGAGTGACGGCACACACAGACACAGTTTGCAGGCTCTTGTCTGGTCTCTCGTCTCAAGGTAGGTACCACCACGAGCTCTTGAAACCAAAGTTACAGGATTCAACTCCTTCTTCCGTGGATGCCCAGTTTGCACGAATATTGTTGAAAGCTACTGCATTTTACTTGATCTCAATCAAGCTCCTGGATTTGGATTTGACAGGACCATGGTCAGAGCTCAGGGACTCAGAGCTGCTGCTGTTACAGTTTAGGGCTTTAGGGTTTAGGATAATTGTGTAGTGATCAAGGTCATGGATTGAACTCATGTGTGTCATGGAGAGACTTGTGGGAGTAAAAATTCTGTAGTTTGTCAAAGCTCATAGTATGATTTGACAATTTTCTTTTGGTTTAACTTGCTTTTGCAGATGTGCCAGTGACACGCTTGCTGCTTGAAGTTGTAACAAAGCATGGAATTACAGACAGAGTGCATGAGCCCCTGATAACACTACTGGAGATGGTTCGGCCGCTTCTGAGCAACAAAGACATTCCTGATTTCACAAGCGATGATCTGCTTGATGCAATTGACAACCAGTGGCACTCTGGTATAAATTCAGTAAAATCAAGTCCTGCAATTATATGGGGTACATCTGCTAGCTCCCATCTGAGTCAAAGCTGTGTCCACTGTCGTACTTCCAAGGCTGCTTTGAGCCCCAGAAGTTGTGCATTGAGGAAGACTGTCTCTTCCGCATCTCTGCCTGTCAGCAAAGCTGTAGAGGAAAAGACTCATGGTGAATTTTTTGAAGCTGAAACCAGTGCAAGTCCCACCACCATTGCCCACAAAACACAGCCTCTGACTCTTCCCTTATTGCGGAGTTTCTCAGATGAAAACTTTGCTTCTTCTTCTTACAAACCACTTGGATCTTTAGCTACACATGGGTCCCGTGGTACAGATGATTTGGAAAATTATACACAATCAGTTGATGCAGAGTGTAGAGAAAGGCCAGATGTGATGCTCACATTTAAAGCTTGTGGAATTCCAGAAGTTTTGCAACCATTAGAGGACCACTCAGGGGAAGAACATGGGTTCAAGGATCTTGAAACCTCACCTGGAATTCCCAAAGATATGCAACCAGTACCAGTCCCTGTCTCAGAAGAACAGGGGTTGGATCAAACCTCATCTGGAATGATCCCTGAAGTTTTGCAAGGTCCAGTACCAGATCATGGGGAAGAGGATGAGGGGTTGGATCAAACCTCATCATCTGGAATTCCAGAACTTTTGCAACCAGTACCACTAGAGAACCAAGGAGTTCTACAGGGGTTAGATCAAAGTTCCTTGACATCTTTGCTGCATGGCTTCAGTGGGGGTGTGAAAATCCTACCCTTTGTGGAGGAAGCCAAGGATCATCAGGAGAATATTTCTACCGAGAGTCCAGGTTTGGGTGCTGCCTCCAATTTGGAGATTTCTTCCCCACAAATTCCCCAAGTTTTGGATTGTGCAGTGGCATCAACCTGTAATGGTGAAGCTCATGGTGCAGTGGACCAATATGCAACTGAAGTGCCTGGTGCAGTGGACCATGCAACTGGAGGCAAGGGCAAATTACCTAAGGAGCCCAATGGGAAATTAGAGTTTGCGACTGAATGGAGTGTGTCAAGGTTTGGCACACAAGATAGTTGTTGTAAGGGGATTGAGCAGGCAGGCCAGGGTGCTAGAATTCATGATTCACCCTCAATGAATTCTGAGCAGCTGTTGCTCAATGATCCTCAACTGATCGGTCCAAGTGCAATTTCACCTGAACGAATCCAACATAACTTTGAGGATTCTGGAGAAATGTGTACCAACCCATTTGTGCAGGTTCCTCAATGTGAGGTTAAATCTTCACCAACTGCTGCCAACAGAGAAGAAGAAGAAGAATCATTACCATCTCTTAGTTCTTGTGTTCAAGAGCTAGGAGCTGGTGATGGTGATGCTGGCATGTTAAATCCAACTGATGTTGAAGGCATGGCAGAATTGTTGTCATCCTCTTCAATGCATTCTGGAATTGATGATGTAGCTGCAGCCAACATGGGAACTGGAGAGGAAACAGGCCCGTTTAAAGCTGAGGAATCCAATTCCAACTCTCCATCAATGGTGGTGCCCACATCCAATTCTGCAAGAGAAGAAATAGAACTAGAGAGTCTGAGATTCTACAAGATGAAGCAGAAACTAAAGACTTGCTGCTGGTGGTGTTGTTTCTGTCCTTCAGCTAATTCTTAATCAAATAATGATTATGATGTAACTAAGACATATAAACGCAAGACGGGCATATGTAGAACAAATCACAGATGCATATTCAAAAAGCTTATATATCCAGATCACTCCGAAGTGTGACTTGTTGCAACAGCATGTAAATGTGTATCAACTCCAAGTGTGTACCCCCGAGAGCTTTGTAGTCACATGTGTATCCATCAATCCATGAAGTTAATTACACTCACAAAATCTCCCAAAGAATCCAGCCAACTACAAACATGAATGAATCCTGGGTATTGCTAGATTGGTATAATTGCAAGTATCACATGATAACATAGGCCAGTGTCTAGATAATGAGCCAGTGCATCCCAATGGTGCAAATGATTGTGCTATATCAAAATTTGTATGTGTGCCATTTTGATACATTCAATACCCCAACCGAGAGATTATATAATTATTTTTCTGTTTCAATTTTCCTACCCTTCCCAGAGCAACTGTGTGCCAATCATCCAAAACTATTCAGGATAGGTGTGATGCAAATTTCATCTCTTCTCATGGAGGTGATGCACACCCCATGCAGATGGCACAAATGGGTGTGTGCCTGGTTGTGGTGCAAAAAGAGAAAGAAGATATCACCACTGACAGCAGAATGAGGCCTCTTTGAAGAAGATGGAAGAGACCATTCATCAGCACAAGTTCCTAAACCCTAAGCCCTAAACCCTAAACCCCATGCAATGGCTAGATTGAAGGGCTATGAGAACATCTAGTCGGAGTGAGCTTTGCTATTAACCCACTAAAAGCCCCCCTAGTAACCCCACAAATCCACTAAGTACCCCTAAATGAACCCCTTAATAGTACCTCCTAAAGCTCTCAAATAGTCCCTAGATAACCACTAAACAACTCAACCCCTAAGTAGACCCTAAAATATAGCTCCCTAAATAACCCCTAAATAGCCATGGGTAGTTAAGTAGGTAACCTCTATGTAGGTATGTATGGAGCCCATGGCAATGTAAGTAGGTAGGTAGTAGTGCCCATAGGCACCTTTGTAGGTAGGCCCAACATATTTAGCACCTCCCCCACTAAGCAACCCTCAAGCCATGTTTTGGCATAGGGATGGCAATTTTGGAATAAATTAAACTAATTTATAAAATGTTGAATTTATTTGGAAATATTATAGAGTTACTATAAAGCTTCTATTTGTAGAGAATGTTGGAATGTTGTAGAACATTTTATATCTTGAAATAACATCTTCAATTTTTTAAATTTTTGATAATATTATCATTAGTATTATGATATTATGTTTTTTTTTTTTGTAAAGTTGGTTGTCAACAGATGTTAATAGTGTCTAAAATATATTGACAAATTTTCTTTGGCATAACACATATTTTAATATTGAATGATATTAGCTCTCCAAATGTTCTTCCTAGATTATTCTTTTTATTTGTTTATCACCTTCTCCAACTCCAGAAAACTTGTAGTAATCATCTTCACCTCGTATATTGTCAAAATGACACAATGTCTAGTTGATTGTTACAAAACTTCTCATACACTTCACTTGCTTTATGACACTTGTTCTAAACTTTGTCAAGGTTTTTTATTCTATATAGGGTTACATAGGATGGGGTCAAAATCTTCAACTAGGAGCCAAAGGGATTATTTTGAAAAAGGATTGCACATTTTTTTTTCTCAAAAATGTTTTTTTACATGTAAATGAAATTTTTTATAACTTGTTTTGAAAAATATTTAAATGTTACCCAATGCATTTTCACATTTTTTAATCATTATTAAATATATATATAATTTTTAAAAAAGTGTGTAGATTCTTTACAAATTTAATATTTTATCTTGAAAAATGATCAAAATTTTAAGTTATCACCAAATATTTAAATTTTCACATTCTTTAATTTTATTATATTTTAAATTATAACTTTTTTTTTTCCATACATCATGTACATTATAACCCATTTATATGTAGGAAAGCACTCTTGAAGCTTTGACATTATGAAACAATTTTTAAATATTTTTTAAATTTTTGAAGTTTTAAAATTTCATATTTCTAAAAGTATGAATGGTTTTTGAGTCTTCAGGGAATTAACTCTCCCTCTTTCTGTTTTGTTACACTTTTGAAACCCTAATTATTTTGTCTCAGGCCAAAAAGCCGTCCTATTTGATAATCCATAGAATGAAATAGTAATACATGTTATTGCAGGATTTGCATTTGTGGTTTGGAAACTGAACTCTAGTTATCACATTTGTTGTCCCTAAATTGTTGTAGTCGGCATGATCTCCCAACTAGTTCTGGCTCTGGAAAACTGGTAGATTGCCAGCTTCTCCTCTTTACCAATGGTTCCAGCAAAGAAACATGAAATATGTTTCAACCCAAATGTTATCTTGAAATGTCATCAAATTGAGGCTTTGTGTTGCTCTGAAAACCATTTACGCACATTTTATTTTAGAATATTGGATATGACTTCTAGATTTAGATGCTACATGTTGAGCTCAACTTTTGTTAAATTTTGTGACAATGTGATTGGCAGAGATAAATACTAAGTGTTTAGCACATTTGTCAAGTGTGGAAGCTCATGGCGACTTAAATCAAAATTCCTTGTTTTTATTCAGCAGACTTACAAGCTTGTCATGACTTTATAGCGGAACTACTTAGCAGGAAATGTGGTCCAACATCTTCAGCTTTGTAAGATTGGACAATGAGTGAACGTTGTGTATCTAGATTGTCTTTATTTTCTTCAAGGCCTCCGCTTCCTCTTGGCGTTTGATCCTTGGATGCAAGTGTCATGCTTTCCACATTTGCAAATATAGTATTGCTGCTTGATCCACAGGCCCAGGCTCTGATATGCTCCTCACTACTGTTTGATGGCAGCTAACTGTAACTTGCTATTATCCCCATCTCCATATGGCTGTTGATGCTGCTTCTCAACTTATTTCCCACAACAGCATAAGAAGTTGACCCACAACCCCACAACCAGAGATGACTAAAACTTGCATGGCTACAAGCTAACAGAAGACAAATGACATCATCTGGCTGTAATCTTCTTCACACATCCAATCAAAATGTTTAAGAGCTTCTTCAGCATGACCCTGCACATGGCACATCCTCCATGGCAGATCACATTTCCAAATAGCATTCAGTTGAACACTGTCCAAGCAACCTCTAGGCTCCCACTTTTGCAGACATGCCAACCAAGCTATTCCCCACAAAGGCATCTGAATCCCATCCACATTGAATGGTCTGCTCATGAGCACATGTACACTCTTCTATCACAACTATGCTAGCACATGCATTCAGCACCACCATATCTTTAACAGAGTCTGGTCACACACCTTCCTGATGCATTTGGAAAAACCAGCTGCATTGCCTGTTGTCTTTTCTCCCATTTTGCATGTCCCAATATCATGGTGGTCCAATTTAAACTACATCTTGAGATGGCATCTTGCTGAACACTCTCCAAACATCTCTGTGCCGGTGATCTTGAATAAACTGAAGATCATTTGGTGGATTCTCAATAGCCTTCCACATCTCATTCCTTGAGTCATAAACTTCAGTCAATAGTGCAATGCACGCACTGTTGTGTTGGACAGTGGGGAGATGTGGAGCACACACATGGGGTGATAGCCAACACATTTCATGCAATTATGGGTGCAAGAAGACTCATTAACTCTCAGCTCTGATAACCACACCCATTGTAACCTTGCAGACCAAAGCCCTGTCGGGTGTAACCCTGCTTACCATTGCCAAAGCCTATTGTGTCAGTGGTAGTGGCCCCAACTGGTGTGGCCCTGTCTGCTGTGCCAATCGCAAGACATCCCAATGGATCAGTCATCACACAAGTAGGGATCAATAGAGAATGTTAGTGATGTTCATCAAGACATACACATTTCTTATGGGCTAAATCTTGCTCTACGCAGATAATAATCCTGGATTCATGTCACCGCAGAGCAGATCACCTAATGTCCTAGTCGGGCATAGTAACCATATGATCCCTGGGGTACTGGCTGTGAAGCATTGTGTGCATTGATCCCATCCAGATAGCTGTAGCCTGAAGAAGACTACAAGGGACATATGCACCACATGCCTCAGGAAGGCTTTGATACTGCTGTTGACCTGGATATTGAGTGCCCTCCGAATAACCTCCACAGGAAGGAGGTCGAGCAGATGGATGACCCAACTGCTGAGGAAGACCAGAGGGACAGTATCCACCATGATTATGGTAGCTACCCAGCAGGCTCCTAGAGACTTGCTTTTGTTAGGCGTACAAGAGAAGGCACCAAACAACTTCAGCACATGATCAAGGTCCATTGCAGGGTGAAAGAATGTTAGGGGTCAAACCACCTGGCCCAAACACACATTTTCTTCACATCAAGGAAATGACTTACTAGGTAATAAGACAATAAGTCCCCAAGTCAGAACTGGGATAAATTATATACACAGATATAGTTTCCATCACATCACACAACATCATTGACACAATAGAAGCAAGCATTGTGAATTTCTAGAGAAGAGGCCCATACCCAAGACTTCTACTTCATGTCATCAGATCTCAATGCCTGTATCACAAGAGTCAAAGATTCACAAAGGACTGGCTATGGCATGCTAAAACCCAAGTTATTTAATGTGCCTGATGTTGCAGCGGTACTGGTACATAAATCACACCCAATTGTATAATACACTTGTTTTGTCCCATAGAGCTTTGAAACTTCTGGAAAGCAACCATGCCGACATAAAGTGGAATGACAACCAATCTCACGTGCAAAATTTCACCAACAAACAAAATGGAAAATTTGGAACTATTTTGGAGCATTTTGGAGCATTTCCATTATTGGAAGTTTTTTTTTTTAAGTGTAAAATTTACCAAATTTCCTTGTATGGCTCAAAAAATTGCCAAAAATATGAATAGACGATTTAAATTTCCACTTTTATATCTGATTCATAGCCAGATTTGGTTACATCAACTTATATATCATGGCCAAATCTTCCTAACCTCTTGGGACTGCATCACAAAATTCTTTAAATAATGCTCATTACACTAAATCTATCATCCAGCAAGTACTACTACTCAAGGTTTTTTTTTAGGAAATTTTTTAATGTACCCTGAATGGCTATCATCCATAGGAAGATGTAGGAAAAATGGCGATTGTCTATAAAAAAAGATTTAGCCAAATCTGGGTAATACCAAATATTAAGTACAAATATTTAATCAACCTTTTTATATTTGTCACTACGCACTCAGTTTTCACAACAAAGGTCTTCTATCCATGTAAGAGGCAAGCACAAATATAGAAACATAAATTACATTACAATAAAAGTTGTTTTCAATGATATAAGGTCCATTCATATGCACAATTGACACTCGAATTCTAAACTACTATGGTTAAATCATCTAAACTTCCTTGAAGACATTACCATTGTGCAACATGAAAAATTAACATGCTACTACTAGCACATTGAAATATAAGAATTCAAAAAAATAACCATCTTCAATATTCACAAGACTAAACACAAATCATGTTGTTAGTTTTTTTTAACTAACATTTTTGTTATTTAAAAATTGGCATAAATGGTTTTGAGAAGCAACACGGAGATTCTACCCCCCACATTTCATAGAGGAGCCTTGTTACACAACTCTTTGTTTCTTTCATAAGCTTATAGCTAATTTATAAAATGTCGAAAAAATTAGGTTAAACATGGGTTGAATTCAAATGGTTTTTGCCTTCAAGCCACCAATGAGTGTACGTACAAATTCAAAATTTGATATATTCTCTTTGCCAAAGATCTGAATTTATTTCACCGCTCCCTTTTAACATTGATCCATAACCAATACACACTTGTAAGCTGCAGCAAAATAGGATATAGTTAGTGGTTTTTTGTTTAGCAAAATTTTGCCAAATTTTGATTTGAAAAATATGATTTTGACCTATGCAAAGGATTTTCCATGAAAAAAATGGCACAAATTCACCAAATTTTGAAAAATAAAATTTTTACATCTCTAAATTTTTATGATAAGTTCCAGTATGTGGCCAAAAAATTGGAAAGATCCTACTTTCACATTTAGTTTGTAGCCAAATCTGATTAAATCATCTTATGAAATCTTCTAAGTTTGTGATTATGGTCAATCATTAAATTCCTTTACGAAACTCAAGTACTCTCATAACTTTAATTATAATTCAATCTAATTTTCATAAGAGAATCCTTAAAGCTTGTAATATTATTGCAAAAGTGCCCACTTACCATAATGTTTGATCCAAGATGTTCTCTTTCAACCTTCTAGTTTTCCTCTCATTTCTTATGCATTGATTTGATCTTTCATTCCCTGATTTGCTAATCTCCCCACACAATTTCCAACCCCATGCCATCCAATGCTTTAAAAGATTTCAACAATTATTTCATTAAAAAACACATCACCAAAGGCTCAATAACCTTATTACTTCCTTTAACATCACTCTCCCTAAACATACATAGACATCATGCATCCTATACACTTAACTACTTTCAAAATCTTTTGAAAAATCATCAACTCAGGACAATGAAGGTGCATACAAAAGCAAAAACTTTCACATGTACACCTATCTTCAATGTTCAATCTAAAATGCAATATTGTTTTAACTTTCAAAAGTCACTAAGGTCCAAAGTTTCTTGATTGTAAAGACTCAAGTTCTGGCTTTGCTTTTAGAAGGAAAACACCTTGCATCCACAAAGGATTCAAGATAAGATGTTGCTTTGAAGTAGGAACCTTGATGTCTTGAACTTTAATGTGTAAGTGACAATTGGAGACCTAATTGAAATTACTTCATACTTTCTTTAAGTCACCTTACCATCATACATGCTTCCATCATTTTTCATGACTATGCTTGAACTAGTGTTAGTTTTGGTGTCAACTTCTAAACACACCAACATGGTCCTAATATTGGGTCCTTTTAGAACTTTCAAACTCACCTAGGTTTAGTTGTGAATCCTATTGGACATACAATTTATTGTTAAGTTGTCACCTAGTTATTAGGAGTGAAACAACTATTAGTGAACACACAAATTGAATAGATACAAAGTGTAGATACATAATTCTTGGAAAGCTCTATGACCCTTAAATAAAATTAAATATGTTTGGCGGGAGAAACAGATGTGGTCAATAATTTGATTGTGTTTCATGGATGGGTGGTGAGCATAAAAAATGAACCTTATATTTTTAAAATCATGTGCAATGTTTTTTTCCTTTATTATTTCACACGATATCAAAGCAATAGGTTGTTAAACATAAAATTCCTATGGCTAATATAAATCTAGAGAAAATTATAGACATGTTTGATGGTACAAATTTTCAAACTTGGAAAACAGGCATAGAATTGTTTTTCAAACAAGAAGCACATTGAAAATATGTTGATGGATTTAATGTTAGACCAACAACACCCACTAATGAACCTAAGTGGGATTTAGAAGATGTCAAAGAAAGGTTGACATTTTATTATGCATGAAAATGAATCAATTAATTCATGTTAAAAGATTTAAAACTTCAAAAGAAATATGGGATAACTCATCAATAGGTTTCAAACTACTAATGTGGTGGTTAAGAATTTTTTCACGAAGAAATTTTATAATCTGAAAATGGCAAAAAATGAACAAGTACAAACATATTTTAATCGATTTTGTCAAGTCCTTGATGAATCAACTAATGCTCATGCCAAAGTATCAGACAATGAAACTGCAACTACTTTCTTGGGTCCATGTCAAGGTCATTTGCAAGTCTAATAGGTCTTTAACAAGTAGAGTAAGTAAGGAACTTGTAATGAAACTTTAAATAGTTCATTATTTTACATGAAATAATAAACCTCATGAAGGACGAAGAAAACTTACAAGAGAATTATCAATGGCCAATCCGCTGACTTGTGATCATGGTGAAACATGAGCATTGTATTATGGGAAAAGAGGTTCAAAGTTATGAGGGTTCAAAACGTCTAATTTCCAAAGCCCCAATTTAAATTGGCAATTTGGGACGAATAATTTATGAGAGGAAATATTAATCATGGACAAACAAAGTTTTCAAAAATGCTTGGTCATCAAATTAAAAAATGGTAGGAAGCAAATAATAGATGAAAACAATAACAATAATTGTTAAGGAAATCATGATACGAATGATTCCCAATTATTTGCTGCCTCATTGTCTACTTCCATTGATTCTAGTAACAATACTCGGTACATTGATTCAAGAACTAGAAGACACATCACAAGAAATCGAGGGTGGTTCAATTCATTCCGACAAAATGAAGAAGATGAATTTATGTATTTGGGTGAAATTCATGGTGTTGGTACAATTGGCATATTTATACCAAGTGGTGAGGTAAAATATATTCCCAATGTATTATATGTACCAAATTTGACCAAGATTTTAATATATGTTACTCAAATTAATGATGCTAGTTACACTCTTCTTTTTTTCTCTACATAAATGTATATTAAAAGACAAGTACCCCAACAAGAAAACAATTGCCAAATGTGATAGGGAAGGTAACCTTTACCATCTTGGAACACCTATTTTTACAATTGAAAAGGTCAATCTTTCCATTGAACATACTCAATTCCATTATTTTGTCTCAATCATAATTTATTAAAAGATAGTGACTTATAGCACTTGCATTTAGGTCATGTACTAGGAGAACGAAAATTTAAGCAATTGCATAAAAGCCAAGTGATATTAAACATGAAACTAAATGATACCCCCAACTAAAGTTTTGTTCAAGTTGTCAATATGGCAAACAACCAAAAAATCATTTCCCAATAAAAGTAGCACTATAGTAGAAAATTTGATTGACCTAATACATTCAAATATATGCGGACCCATCAAACTAAATCATTGAATGACAAAATATTTTATCACCTTTATAGATGATAAATCAAGGAAAATTATTGTTTATTTCCTAAAATGTAAAAATGAAGCTTACTAGAGAAAAGAATTAAAATCCTCCGAAGTGATGGAGGTGGAGAATACATTTCTAATGAATTAAAAAAAAATTGTGAACAATATGATATCTTTGAACTTTTGATATGGCTTCCATAACCTATTTGATTTTCATGGTACCACTTTTTTTTCCATATTTTGATTATTATCATTAAATATTTCATTTCTTTTAAATGTATTTTGAGTTACATGAATGTTCTCACTATAGTATAAATTAATGATGTACTCCCCCAAATTTTGAAAGAAGCTTTAGAAAGAAAAAATGCAACAGAATGGATGAATAGTGTCCAAGAAGAATATAAATCACTAATGAATAACTAAAATTTGGCCATTATCAAAATTACCCCCAGAAGAATGATGGTTGGTTGTAAATGGGTATTTCGTATCAATATAAAGTAGATGGGAATATAGAAAAGGGTGCAAACAAGATAAAACGAACTAACAATGTTATTTTAGAAAAGGATTACATGTCCCTTTGCCCAAATTTTTTTTTTTATACAAATGAATTTTTGAACAATTTTCTTTTGCAAATTGTTATAATAAATGATTATAATTGTTCAAGTACATGAGATTTTTTTTTAAAATAATTTTTCAATAAATATGAATTTTTGAAAATGTGTTGATTCCTTGTAAATTCAATATTTCATTTTTTTAAATGATAACAATTTCAAATCATAACCAAAATTTTATTTTTAAAATTTTTATGTTTTCTTGTATAATAAACTACAACTTTTCTTTACACGTCATGTACATTATACCCCATTTATATGTGGTAAAGGATTTTTGAAGTTTTAAAATTCTTGATCAATTTTGGGAATTTTTAAGTTTTAGATTTCCACATATTTTAGGGTATGAATGCTTTTTTGAATATGGTTAATAGGTTTTTATCTTCTTAATTTTTTCCCATCAATTTTGTTTTATTACATGAATCCTTTTGATGGTCCTTTGCAAAATTGATTCCTTTTGATAGAATAGGTGTTCATTTTCAAAAGTCTTAAATCTAAAGTTAAATTTCAAATTTTATCAAATGCATTTTTGGTTTGAATTTTTTGACGTTCATATGAATGAAAAAGAACAATTTGCCATTATTGCCATGGTTTTAAATGGTAAAACATAAATATTTCTTCAACTTTGATTATTTTCTTCATCATGTAACATCCTTTTTGGCTCATTTTATTGTGATTGCACCCAAAAGTACAAATCTCATTTAGTTGTTAAGGGATATATGCAAGTCCTAGGAATTGATTTTACTAAAACATTTTCCATGGTTGTAAAAATGTTTTCAATTTGAATCTTGTTGGCATTAACTACTAAATATGATTATGAAGTCCATCAAATGGACATTAAAACTGCATTCATAAATGGTTACTTAAAAAAAGAAATATACATGAGATAACTCGAAGGATTTATCCAAAATATAAAAAATAATTTGGTTTGTAAATTACATCAAAGTTTATACAAATTTAAACAAAGTCTAGGAACATGGTATGATAGAATTGATATATATTTGATAAAAATAGATTTATACATAGCACTTCCAATACTAATGCGACGTGAAGAAAGTTGAAAATTCTTTAATGATTATTGCCCTGTACATGGATGATTGTATAATTGTTCACAATGATCGACATAAGTTGTTGCCCAAACTAAAAAAATCCTAAAGTCAAAATTTGAAATGATTGATATGGGGTAAATTGAATATTTCCTTGGAATTCATATTACATGGAATAAACAACAAAAGACAATCCATCTCAATCAAACAAAATATATAAATAATATTTTAAAGAAGTTTTGTAAGGAATCGTGTAAATCAATCTTCACACCACTTGAGACTAGGATATTAAACTTACAAAGGACCAATCTCCCACATTTGAAAAAGATAGGAGAAAAATATATGATGGTCCATGCAAATCCATTGTAAGAAGTTTAATGTATGTCATGGTTTGTACTTGGCTAAATATAGCATTTTCTGTAGGACTTGTTTTTCAATATTTATCAAACCCAAGATTAGCCCATTTATCATTTGTCCAAAGAATTTTAAGATATTTAAAAAACACATCTAACCTTGGGATTATTTATAAAGGAGGATTTCCATATACTTCTTGATCAAATAAGATTCAAGGATATTTAGATGTTGATTGGGTTGGGGATGTTGATAGTAGAAGATCTACCTTTGACTATGTTTTCTTGTTGAATGCATGAACAATCAATTGGGCAAGCAAAAGACAAACAATAGTTGTTTTATTTACAACTTAGGCTCAATACATGGCTACAATTTTGGCAACAAAAAAGGCAATATGGCTAAGACATTTATTGTGTGATTTGGGTGAAGAATCAAAAGACGTTATTATAATATGTTGTGATAAGCAAAGAATTATAGCTTTAACTCAAAATCCAAAATTCCATTCAAGATTAAAACATATAGAGTTACAATTTCATTTTATTTAGGACAAGGTGACAAATAATGACGTTCAGTTCACTTAGTGCCCCGCTAAAAATACGATTGTTGACATTTTTACCAAGAATATCCAACCAAAAAACATGAAGATTTTATTGTGGATTGTGGAGTTTCACATATATCAAATGAAGTTAAAGATGAAAACTTAGTTTAAAAATTAGTCAACCTAGTGTTATAGCACTTAACTTTTATATTAATGGGAGTGTTGGACATATAATTTACAATTAAGTTTTCCCCTAGTTATTAGGACTAAAACAAGTCTTAGTGAATAGATACAAAATGTAGAAACATAACTCTTGGAAAGTGCTCTAAACCTTCATTAGTATTTAATGTGCTCACATGTAATAAACATTTTAACATGGATGGGAGGTGAGCATAAAAGTAAATTTTATGTTTCTTAAATCATGTGCAATGTTCCTTTCCTTTAAAATTTCACAAATCCAAGACCGTTTTTTTGCCTAGTATGTAATAAATATATAAATGGTATGAAATTGGTAATGTTTCAAGTCCTTACCAAGTTAGTACTAATATAAGATTAATATTGCCTCATGTCATATTAATGCATAGCCCAAAATACACACCAAGTATATGCCAATATACCAAATAGCACTAATTTAAACCAATGTTGGCCAATTATTATTTTGTTTTCATAATCAATAGAGTAAGTTATTTTTTTCATTTTGATTTTTGGACCAAAAAAATAGGCTTATTGATTATCAATTTCACTTTCAAATTTTTACCCTTGTTATCAATTAACTTGATTAATTTGTTTTGGTAATAAGCACTTATGATGCATAAAGTTTGGTTCTAAATACCCACCTTGTGAAACGCTTGTTACACTACCTAGGCAAGGTAGGTTATAAGGTTTTATTTGTATTTTTTTCTTTTTTTTTCTTACTTTGTTTTTTTATGGCAAACATTATACCAAGGATTTCAAAGTTGAGTGCTACATTGAACGGTTTCTTAACAATAATGATATGTGTAGAAAGGTAATTAGATTTATTTTTTCTTTGCAAACATCTCTCTATGCATGTATCCATTGAATACATTTTCTTTCATGTGAAGCTTCAACAATTGCAAGTCCTTGTGTTCAAGCTCTTTGAATTCGCTTGAAGTAGCAATTGCAAGTCCTTGTGTTCAAGCTCTTTGAATACACTTCAAGTTTGCTTGTGTGGAGAAAGTTCAAGATGAAATTAGAGTTAGAAAACATAAGTGTAGATTTTGAAAGTCGTCAGCACATTGACGTAATCCTCATTTTTGGTTTGTCTATGGGCATGCAAAAAACATTGACCTAATCTTCATTTTTGGTTTGTCTATGGGCATGCAAGAAAGATCTTGCTTCTTCTTCTTCTTCTTTGTAGGAAGACTCCGATAGCAATGACAAATTTGAGAAACGAGTTGATGTTTTAGGAAGGCACAAGATTTTATAAGGATTGATAACTCGCTTGGACGAAAACCCTAAGCATGTTATTAAAAAAATTTAAGTTTCAAGATTGATAAGCTACAAAATTAAAAACATCAAACATCCAAGTAAGATATCGAATTTGAAGGATTCAATAATACATTTTATAAGGGTTTTCTCAATTGTTTATATTCTTTCAATTATTGTCTAGCAAGTTATTGATAACCGGATTGATAACCTGGTTGATAACTAGGTGTTTTCCCAATAAGAGGTCAATACGAGTTTGAATCAAACCAATGTTGGGTAGTTCTTTACTTATATGAAGAACCTCCACATGTATTCAAATGATGAATAATAAATTTATTTTTGTATTCTTGATATTTTTAAAATTTGAAAATCACTCCACATTTAAAATCCCAAGACTACCCCCACCAAAAGAATACATTCCAACTCTAATTAATTTCAGACCCAACAATGAAATTATTGCACTAATCCAAAAAAATTAGATTACAAATTATATGAAAATAGATTTTGGGAATTTCAACCTTTTAAACATCAAATTTCTTCTTTTTTTTTTCTTTTTTTTCTTTTTTTTTGTGGTTTGCCTAAATTGCCCCAAGTTCCAAGTGTAATTGCTTCTTGCTAACAAACAATTACCATTATCTCTAACCATGTGTGCCCCTTAACCTTCAATTTAACCAAGGTCATGTGAAGTTAATACACTAAATTCCCAACCCAAAACCATGTTTAATATTAAGTAAAAAGCCTAGAGTTTTAAGTTGGTCATGTGTGATTGCTAATAACCATAAGAATTGAGTTTTTATTTAAAAATTTTGGGTCTCAATTTTTTTAAATGAAAAAAAAAAAAAATTTGAAAGACATTTTTTAATTGGTCTAAAAAATTAAGTATCACCAAAACTAGACCTTGTTTTGGATTTAAGAGAGAAAAAAATAAAAAATAAATTTTTAAAAAAATAATAGGCTTTTTTTTTAGAGTATTTTTCTAATTATATATTTTATTATTCCCTTGACGGATTATTTTCTGGAGGTAGGGAAGATAGACTGTGCAAATCTGAGCCAATACCAGCGCATGGATTGACGATCGAGGATCAGCCCCTCTCAAATCGACGGTGTTAAACTACCGACAAGATTCTTGGTCTAGATAAGGCTACCCCCAAAGAAATAGCTTTAAATAGATTTAAAATCCACACAAAAATTAAGGAAAAACAAATTACATAAATAATAATAATAATAATAA
>Ga0116229_10002918_pt1 | contig 27968 bp, 30 predicted proteins | sample S1TSphgellanicum_3_FD_87313 | JGI IMG/M metagenome (GOLD analysis project Ga0116229, IMG submission 87313) | Host-associated microbial communities from peat moss isolated from Minnesota, USA - S1T2_Fc - Sphagnum magellanicum MG | ecosystem: Host-associated > Plants > Peat moss > Unclassified...
AAAAAAAAAGATAAAACTTATTAATTTGATTTAAAAAAAAAAACAAAACCATGTATATTAAAATAAAAAAAAAAAAAAAAAAACCAAAATCATATTTTCTAGCAAAATATAATACTTTGTAAATAACCAGAGGAACATTACAAGTTTTTTTTTGTCTTTCTTTTAACTAATCCAAATTCTAACCTAAAGCACCATTGTAATCATTTAAATCACCTCTAAAAAAAAAAGGTAATAAAAGAAGATTTCCTTCATAATATTTGTTAGGTTAAATACCTCTACTAAAGGGCAATGTAGGCCTGCTTGAAGAGTTATTTATGGTACTACTTCCCTCTTAAGGCTCCCCATTGTGTGTTTTGTGTTTTCATCAAGTTTCCAAGGTTTTTTCATTAGGTTGCCAAAGTTCCCAAAATGTTCCCTAAGATGTTTTCAATAACCTTTTTCAATTTTTTTATTTCATATTGTTCAACCTTAGTTCAATTTCCATGTATATAGGAAGTTGTAAAGAGGAGGGCCAAAGGAAAGCATGGCCAAGCATGGTTTGTAGTTTGGGAGAGGGAAGCATGTTGTGACGTGTAGTGTCATGACGTTCGGTGTTGTAAAGGTGTCCATAGTAAACTCTACTAAACAAAAAGACTAAAACCAATCAAAGGTAAAAATTAATCAACCAAAAAGAGATACATGCACATATATATACAATGCATAAGAGGATGTTGAAATGAAATTTTCATGTATTGAATTGAAAAAAAGGAAAAAAAACGTAGTGTATGTAAATGGTGACCGTGTAATAGTTGCCATGAGCATTTAGAAATTCAGTCTAACTATGGAAGAAACTTTCCCTAACAAAGGAATTTTAGAAAAATTGACAAGAAAAGGAAAAAGTTTGACCTTTTATATAGTTGTCAACAAAGATGAAGCCTTAAACAAACCATAACCCTAAAACACCTAATAACGTACAATAACCTTAGAACGTACATTAACCCTAAAAGCATGATTGGCATGCTCGTGACTAGTCATCATGTATGAGACCATGCATACGGTCATGACAATTGTCGTGATGTTTGGTGTCGTAAGGGTGTAAATTAAGTAAACTCTACTGAACAAAAAAACTAAAACCAATCAAAGGCAAAAACTAATTAACCAAAAAGAGATGCACGCACATATATATATAATGTACAAAAAGAGGTTGAAATGAAATTCTCATGTATCCCCCCCCCAAGACTTGAGCCGGGAAGAATGTGGTAGGGTATGAGTAGAAATCAAGGTGCTACAGGAGAACATGATGAACAATACCAAATGCCAGCAGGAACTCGAGTGAGTTTCGGCTTGAGGCAAAATAGATGGTATCCACCATTACAATTATTGCAAAACAGCATCTGATCAGCACCGTTTATCTTCTAACATACCTAACATGGATAGTCAAGTGGAGGAATCCAAGTCGACATGATGATGGTAGGATCCAAGTTTGGCAAGTGGTAGGGTGCACAATTTTTGGAGTGATCCCAAATTGTGCGTTTTTCAATTCCTTGTAACTTTAAGACACCCGAAGGCCTAATCGCCTTAATCCTTAAGATAGTGCGACTAGAAGAAGTGTTTAGAATATCATTAGGTTGCCGCTAAAGATACACAAAGTCACCAACATCAAATTGTTTCACCTTAGGTTTGTAACTACCACCTCATGTGTGTGCATACCATAAGGTGTTTCGATGTTGTGCAATGGACAAGTTCTCCATGGCTATGGGCATAACCTTCCTAAATAGAGTAGCCCTCTTTGCGATGACCTTAGCCCAAGTGATTGGGGTGTCCAAGTCCACAACCTAGTCCATTTGAGCAACAATGGAAGAAGGTGGAATGGGATGTCTTCTAAAAAGTAGAAAGTAAGGAATGAAATGAAACAAAGAAGTGTGTTTGGACATCCTGTAACCTATGGTGATGTAAGGTAAGGCCATGTCCCAATCCTCTTTGTTCCTAGTGAGGTAAATCTTCCGTAGTCTTTTTTTGCATGTCTGAACCATCCACTTTGCAAGGCCATCAACTTCGGGATGATCCCTTGAAGTTCGGCGGTGGTCAATGAGAGCATGATCAAGTACGTCTCGGAATACTCCTTTGAATTCTGATCCTTGATCAGTAAGGCATTCAACACAAGCCCCAAACCTACTTAGGACCTGTCGTAAGAAAGTTTGGCTGGTGCTATGTGATGACTTGTCCGACAACGCAACAAGCTCGACCCACTTTGAAAAATGCTCAATCATAATCATGATGTAGACATTACCCTTGGAGGTCTATGGTAATTATCTAGCTAAATCACATGACTAGCGATAGACCATGCCCTAAATAGGGAGTGGAGAAAGTGTGAACTGTCGAAAAGAAAAGGAAGTTTTCATTCTATCACATTGTTCACACCTAGCAATGACGTCTCGAACATAAAAAACTAGCAAGCAAAAGAAACCCACAAAACTCAAAGCCATGAAAAATTTGTCACTTTCAACATCAAGCAATAGAGAATAGTTTTTTTAGAATTAAATTAAAAAGAAAAGAAAATGTAATGTATGTAAATAGTGGCCATGTAATAGTTGCTGTGAGCATCTAAAAATCTAATTTGACTATGGAGGAAACTCTCCATAACAAAGGAATTCTAGAAAATTGATAAAAAGAGGGAAGAACTTTACCTTTTATATAGTCGTCAACAAAGCTGAAACCCTAAACAAGCCATAACCCTAAAACACCTAATAATGTACAATAACCTAAGAACATACATTAACCTTAAAGGCATGCCCATAACCGGTTGTCATGTATGAAACCATGCATACGGGCATGACAAACATATTTAGGTTGGCTTCTATGTTGGGGAGTACCCTCCATGTTCCTAAAATATTGGTGATAGGCCAATCAAATGGCTCCTTGTGAAAGAACTAACTGTATGGACACACACCACCCCTTTACTAATTAATAAAAACATGAATAAAGTGGCACATTCACACCTAATGTTAAGTCGGTGTTAAATGAAAATCTAGGTGGCATCCTAGGTGGCACCCAATGTTCAAATGAGTTATAGCTTTAATGTTAAGTGAATGTTAACTTAACATAAAAATTTCATGGTATCTAGGTTCAAAGTCCTAAATGGCTAGTGTGGTGTTAGAGGATTCAACACTAAAGTCCCTAACATCAAGTGTGAATGCACCTTTAGAAGTACCCTAATGAATAAGATCCCATTCACATTTATCAGTACCCTAACTAATAAGATCCCATTCACATTTAAAAGTACACTAATTAATAAGATCCCATTCACATTTAAAAGTACCCTAAGTAATAAGATCCCATTCACATTTAAGAGTACCCTAACGAATAAGACCCCATTCACATTTAAAAGTACCCTAAGTAATAAGGTCCCATTCACATTTAAAAGTACCCTAAGTAATAAGATCCATGTATGAAGAAAATTACATGGTTGGGGAAAATTAGCTCCCAAAGGGTTTAGGGTTTTGAGGGGGGTTAAGTAGGTAGTCGTCATTAAGGGGCCGTGCTTTACGTTTCCTTTCCTTTCCTTTTCTTTGCCATGCGTGTTTGTCGCAGAGAGAGACATAGATGCCTCCTGGGTATCGTAAAACCTCTGTCTGCCAGGCTTCTCATCTTTTAGTAGCTATATATCTTGATGCAGCAGCCACCAATAGATGATGATGACCGTGATGATGATGATGATGATGATGACGACGCCGATGCAACAGAAGTCATCTATCTATGTTTTCTTTTTCACGCATCATCAGTATGGGCACAGCATAGAAGAAGAGCTCTACCAAGGTCCAAGAGCTCGGCAAACACCCCTCCCCCCAAGCAACAACAACGTTGTTGATCTTGCTGTTGGTGGGTGGCTTTTCTCTCTGGTTTTTCTTTTGGTTGTTGTTGTTGTTGTTATTTTGTTTTTGGGTTTTTTCCCCCTTTTATCTTCCTTGCAATTTTTACATCTGGAACAAACACTTTGCTTTTTGTTTTGGGTGCGCTTTGTTTTTTGTCTGCAAGTTGGAGGGAGGGACATCCAAGATCTAAAATGAATTTGCAAACTGTAAGTACTTGGTATGAATGTACCTTGTATTGGGTTTGTTTTTTTTAAAAAATTAACCCCTTTGGATTTTGGGAGATTTAGAATTGCTTCTCCTCCCCCTCCTCCTCTACCTTTGTATTATGCTCGTTTGCTCGTGTGGTTTGAATTTGTTACTTTCCTTTGAGCTTGATGGGTTGTGAATGATCTCTTGGGTTGGCTTGTGGTTGGCACCCTGCTCTTCTTGCGGTGCTGTCATTTTTGTCTTATTCACAACTTCGGAAACATAGATTGTTGAGCTTCACATTTGTTGGATCTTAGCAGTTTGGACTTTTGGGTCCTGCATTTTTTTTGGTTGGGAATTGCGACAAAGTGTTGCAACCAATGTTCACAAATCATGAGTTTGTGATGTAGGAGATTGCATGCACCAAAGGCAAATTAAAACAAAAATTGACTAGGTTTGCATTATATGGTAGAAGCCCAACAGCAGCCACATTTCTTTTTTGGTGGTGAGGTGTGTTTTTTTGAGGTCTCTTGGGAGGAAGATACATTCCATGACCCAATCACTTTGTTGAATCTGGGTTGATTTTGATTTGACAGATTCTGAAGCTTTTGCTTACAGCATTACTGGAGCCAAGAGTTTAATGAAATTCTATATTGATGTTCTCTTTATATTGTTAGTCTGCATGCAATACCTGAGTGTGACCTACTTGAGTGATGCATCAATGGAAAATGGTGGTCTGTGCTTTGGTTGAAAGATCTCCTCAATGTGAACAGACACTTGGGAACATTAAAGTTTACCAATGTCTCTCTACAGTTGATGCAACATATCAGCTGTAGGGTTGGGATAATAGAGGACTGAGATTTTTAGTTCTCTTAGAGGATTTTCACTATGGATCTTGTTTTCAGGCTTGCAGCATCTTTTCAAATGATGGGTATGATTGGAAATGTGGGCTATTTGTGAAGACGAAGATGCAATTTTTCATCTCTCCATTACTCCAAGTTCAACTTTGTCCAACTGATCTCTTTGCTTCTTGTTTTATTGGGACCAGGGAATGATGAAGGGGTCAGTGGTAACTCTAGTCAGCCTGCTACTCATGCATGCAATTGCAATAGTTGTGGCAAATGGTACTCCCAGGAACCGCCCATATTCAGTTCTAGACAGCCCAGAGGCAAACAGACCTTTGTATGCAGGCTTTGACAACATGCGGCTTTCCTTGAATGGATCTGTTTTTCTCTGGCCAATGCCTGCCCATGTGACACGAGGCAAGAGCATTCTTGCATTGGCTAGTGGCTTTGCATTTGGCCAGGCAGATGGACAACATATCTCTGCAACACTTGCTCAAGCATTTTCTCGATATATTGATATCATTTACGAACAGCATTCTCTGTTTCAGGTTATATCCTCAGGTCTGGGTATCCCTGTACTGGAGAAGCTACTAGTGAGTCTGGATTCTTCAACTGAAGAGGTAAATACTCTCATACTCTTCTTCACGCAGTTGAATTCTTGGATTCTGAAAATAAAAAGGTCCTTGTAATTCATTAATTAATTTTTTTTTTCCTGTTTCAATGTGCACATTAAAGCTTTGCTATCTCTCACTGCAGTAGTTGGAATCTGAGAGTGTTGGTGTTCTGATTGAATGATCCAGATGTAATATCATCACAAATTGAACCAAATAATTTATGGGATGATGTTCCTTTTGCACCAATTGTGGTCCTGGTGTTGGAAGCTTTTGAGCTTTGTGCAGTTGGCAGATGGGTTTTCAAATAAGTCAAATTTTCTTCAAAAAATAGTATTAGTTGACAAATATCAAATACCTACAATCCTGATCTATGGAGTTCATGGATCATCTGGGTTGACTCTTTTGGGGTGGTCACAGCTGGAGTTCGAGGTCGATGAATCATACACTTTGAAAGTACCTGATCCTTCCAACCCCAACATTGCATCACTCCAGGTAAAGGGTTCATTGGCAGCAAAAGCACTTTTCAGAGAATTCATTCTACTTTTTCAAATTGGTGTCTGTTATGCTGACATCAGGGTGGGAGTGTGAAATAGGCTGCCACTGTTTATGGAGCACTTCGTGGTTTAGAGGTAAATTTCTCCTAATCCTTGCACCTGAAATTTTGCCACATCTGCATAATTCCTTCATTCTGCTGATGAAAGGTTTGCAAACTCTTTGTTCTATTACTTCATGAACTCTACCTTCTGATATGTTCTCTTCATGTTTATAATGAGGAGGCATGTCTCTATGGCAAATTTTCAATGACCCTGTTACTTCCAGCAAGGAGATGTTGTCTCATCCCCCTTACAGCCAGGGTTCTGCGTAGTGGGCATCTTGAATGTCAGGTCTATGGCTATGAAAAAGGGCCCTTCTGGATGATGAACATGTGTTATTACATGTGTGTAGACTTTCAGCCAGCTGGTGGACTATGATTACTCTTCACGATCACTGCAGATAGCCAGAACACCTTGGATCATTGAGGACTATCCCCGCTTCGCATATCGTGGACTTCTGATTGGTCTCTTTCTCTTTTAAGCTCAATGTGGGCATACTATGCTCCATTACTGTGCTTTTGTTCCTTTTTAGTGAGATATCCTTATTGCTGTGTTTATGAGCACAATCTGTCTCAACATATTTCTCTCTTGTGCTGTTGGACTCTGACAATTTGAAACTTGCATGGGACAGACACATCTCGGCATTACCAGCCTGTGGAATCAATCAAACGTGTCATTGACTCTATGTCATTTGCTAAGCTCGTAAGCTCCCTGGCACACGACTATGACCAGTTCTGGGTCGTAATGCATGTATCATGTACCTACCTTGTATCGCATGCACATGTCATGAACTGTATTTGTCACTCATGTAAGATTTGGCTCTTGAGCAGAGAGGCAATTTGGCTTGTTTCAGATCATAATTTCTCAGGATGCACAGCAAAGTTGACAGATTCATCTTTATGTGAAATTCTACTTCTCCCTGTCACCATGCGTTGGATATCCTCTGTGTCCAAGTCTTGGCCCTGAAGCCTCATACTAAGATATCCTTTTGGGTGTTCTGTGGTTCCAGAATGTACTACACTGGCACATTGTTGATGAGGAAGCTTTTCCCATTGAGATCCCATCATATCCAGGGCTATGGAATGGTGCATACAGCTATAAGGAGCGATACAACGTAGAGGATGCTTCTGAAATTGTGGAGTACATCAACATCTGACTCCACTGTAGTTTCTTCCAAATGTTGTCTTGCTTGGCCGGCTATAGATACTGGCTGCGCATTTACAAGTACAAACATCAAATTATATAATGACATTTGGTCCTCTAACATCTGGTGTTCCTGATGTCAGTTGAATGAATGATTGCAGGTATGCTCGGGCAAGAGGCATACATGTAATGCCTGAACTTGATGTTCCTGGCCATGCTGCGTCCTGGTATAACTTTCTTTCCAAACCCAAGACAGTTTGAGGCTTCTGTCCATTGTTGAAGCATCTCTTGTGTCCATATTGTGTTGACTTCTTTAGAGCAACTTAAAAGGCGATCCATGAAAATGGATCTCAAATTGACATGAGTATTTCATGAGCATGTTGCCGACATGAAATCTTAGAAGAGGGTACAGTCAGCTAATTTGCAGGATTCTCAGATTTGGATTTAGTGACATTTTTTCTGCTTGCAAGATTCATGCTGTGCTTTTGTTGGGTGCTTTTCAGGGGCTTGGGATACCCAGAACTCTGGCCATCACCGCAGTGCAATGAGCCTCTTGATGTGAGCAAAGAATTCACATTTGATGTCATTGATGGGATCCTCAAAGGTTTGTTGTACTCTGTGCTCCCTTGTGTCAGTGTCATACTCAACTTCAACATTCCCAATGGTATTTCTTGTTCTCCCCATTCCTTCTGAGCTATCATGACATTAACAGGAGATCCTTCATAATTATCTGCATATACATACTTCAGAGCAAAGTGCTCATTGTGAAGTGCTCAGGTGCACTACATTCCCTGTTCTGAGTGGATATGTTGACAAGGTGGATCTGGTGCATGTACATCATTTGTTCTTTGTTTTGGAAGAAATGATGCAGCAGCATCGAGACCAGTTTTGGTTGGAAATCAAATAGTGACCAATATTCATTGTTGTATGAGGATTTCCTCAACTGTAGCTATTTTGATACCCATTTATGTTGTGCTTGTCTTTTACACCTTGTAGGCAGGCCTATAAGGGTTTGACACTGGATAGAAAGCTTGATGGTTTCTGACTCCCGGGCTCTGTCTCTCATGACCTGCATGCAGATTTCAAGAAAATCTTTCCATTTAAGTTTGCTCATTTGGGTGGCGATGAAGTTGATACTAGTAAGGTTCAGCTTTGACCATATAAGAAGCAACTGCGCATCTAGCTTCCTTCTTACATCCACATCCTCTCTGCAGGTTCAGCTTGATCTTATGCACAGTATTGAAGAGGACGTGTTTGAAACAAACTGTTAACTTGTTTACCAAATTGTTGTAGGTTGCTGGCAAAACTCCTCAGTGATTGAAAGCTGGTACATCCTTAACCTGGGAATAGTCCCCAATCCTTTTGTTCAATTCCAGCATTTTGCCAGAGTCACAGAGAAGAGTGACAACCTCATTGATATCTTGCATTTTAGGACATGGGACAAAGGAACATTTGGAATGAGAAAGTTGGTGGGGCTATAAAAGAAAGCAGGGATAAGTGGGGAGTAAGAAAGAGGGTGGATTGCACAGGCAGGGATTTGCTGAATATGTATGTAGTAGTATCAAGTTCTGATTGCATAGTAGCATGGATAACAAATGAAGATGTCTTCCATTTCTCAAGCACAGGTGGTGGAAAAATATTTGAAAAACTGCAAATTTCCCTGTTTGTTCAGGCATGAAGCCTCCCAAGGCCAGTATGCCTAAGAGCTGGAGAAAGCATTGCATGCAATGAAGTGGGATGTATACTTGTATCTTCTCAGAGGAGGAAAACAAAATGCTGAATCTGGTGCTGGATCCCAGTTGACAGAAAAGGTTGGAAACTTTTGACCTGTCGTTCTTTTGTGGCATGCAGGCTTACATCTCACAATCTAACAGCTCAGGGTGCATATGCGAGCTTTGTCATCCGCGCTCAGGAAATTGCAATGAAACATGGCTTTGAGCCTGTGAATTGGTAATGATTAGACTTAATTTCATTTTTCTAGTGTATCTTAGAATTATTATAGAGCCTTTATTTAGTAGGAGTTCTTGGTGCAATTCCAACTATTTTATTTTTTTTATGAAACTTGAAGAGCTTGCTTTTGCTTAATCTTGGAGCATCAGCACAGAACAGAGATTTGGAAAATGTAGATCTTACAATAGCTCTGTCTTATGATAGGGAGGAGACCTTCAACATCTTTCCATCGCAACTAAGCAAACAGACTGTCGTCCATAACTGGTACATTGGTTTCTCCCCTTACAGAGGTTCAACGGACTGTATAGTTGTCAACAAACACTTCAGGTCTAATATGCCCATTTGAGCCAAGGTGTGGTTGCAAGTGATGCAGTCAAGTCCTTTGAGAAGTATACAGTCATGGGTCTCTGTCATTCTAGTGCTGAGGACACTCCATGAGAAGTAAAAGCATTGCAGTTGCTGACTGAATGCTTTCACCAAATGTAAGCAGGTATCGAAGTGGAACATGTCCTAGGGCAGTGAAAGCAGGGCTGAGGTGTATAATGAGTGATCAAGGAACATGGTACCTGGACCACTTAGATGTGCCATGGGACAAATTCTACTTGACTGAACCCCACCTTGACATCACGGATGCTGCTGAACAAGAGCTTGTCATTGGAGGAGAGGTTTGTATGTGGGGTGAAACTGTTGATGCTTCTGACATTTTGCAGACCATATGGCCAAGGGCTGCAGCTGCTGCCGGTAAGAAACATTCTCAGCTCTTGCTGTATATTCTGTTCCTTAGATTCCAGTGGGCACTGTTCATGACTATTCTCTGGATCTCTTAGTATAGATTTTCTTATTGATTTTCAGTCACTGTTTGTCACTGTTTGTCTTTGTTCTCTGTCCTGCATGCAGCACCATCTTTTGTCTTCATGCTTCTGAGGTCATGTATTGTGCTTTCCGTATGTTTTACTTCTGGCATTGCAGAGCGGTTATGGAGTCCACTGTCAACGACAGAACAAGGTATCTCAGAAGGAACCCTCAGAAGACTTCAAACCTTCCGCTGTTTGCTAAACCGACGAGGGATTCCAGCTGCTCCTGTGTTATCATTTTGGGGTACATATGTATTTGGGAGAGTTGCACCTAGTGAACCTGGCTCTTGCTTTAGTCAGTGATGAACAGTTTGTGTATGACTTGGAGTGTGAAGAAATACGTCCCTAACTCCTACGTCTGATTATGATAATGGGTTTCTCAGATTTAAGTGGAGGTAATACTTGATTTACTTAGCCATATCTTTTCTTGAGTCTCTAATTCTTTGATCATTGAATAGTTATTCCACTTTCATTGTGATGGACATCAAGAAGAAGGTTTGTCAAATAATTGGTGGTGGGTTGTGCTTGCTCTCTGCTGAGAAAACATAAACATGTTTTGCTTGAAAAAATTTACAAACCTGAGATGCGCAAGTCCACTCCTTATGACAAAGCAGAGACTACCTTTTGCTTGGTAGGTTGCATGCAATGGTATCTCTGCCCCAAATTAATCCTGTTCTTTGTCCAATGTTTTGTGGGGTATCATTTGTTGAAGATGGGTGTGCCTCAAAATGATAATTGGTAACAAAGATCAACTTGTTTGATTTCTGTCTTCCAGGCACATTGATTCTCAGGTCTTGGATTCTTTCTTTGTTGTGGGGTCTTCTTGCTTTCTAAGGATCCAGATGTGACAAACTTGGGCTCTGGGCTGCTATGCACTTCCAGTAATAAAAGATTGATCATTTGATAAAAAAAAATTAATTTTGTGAAAATTAATTTCCATTCAAATGAAAATGTTGAATAACATTGTATGTAACTTGAAGGGAATTGAATTGAATTTTAATTCAACTAAATTAATTTCAATTCAACAATTGGATTAATATTCAACTAAATTAATTTCAATTCAACAATTGGATTAATATTCAACTGAATTAACAGCCAAGTGAATTGAATTCAAATTCATTCAAAGAGAAATGAGATGCAAATTAGTGGAGATAATATTGAAAATCTACTTGTGAATATGGTGTTGACTTATTATCTTGTTACCTTTATAGATGACTTTATAGATGATAGAGTAATACATTTTCAATTTCAGCATTTAAGTGCTGAATAATTATTTCAAACATCCACTTGGGTAGCGAAATAATAATTTATGAAATTTTGACAAAAAATAAAGACAACTTAATCTTTGGTAAGTTTTATAGATTTTAAGCCTCTAACACAACATAATGAGACTTTTTAGAACTTTTTTTTATTGTTTCTTTTTGCAAAAATGAGGAGACATACTTTCCACCAAATTATAGGATAGAGAAATGTTGTCAATTATTGGATACTTGTTATGCAATGTTGGATTGGCCTAAAGCTAAAGCAAGAAGCTCATGGGTTTTCACAATTTTTTGGTTTTTCCCCTCCCTTGTAATTTTCTTAAATTTCAACATTTCAAACAAATAATTTTTAAAAAAATTGACATTTTGAAAAAATATATAATTCAAGTTCTATGGTAATTTACAAATGAATTCCAATTAGAAAGTGGATTGTACCTTGTTAGTTCGAGAAATCAACAATTTGTCGGCTTTTGTTTCTTAGTTTCCAATGAAGGACCAAGTTGGCTAGAATTTCAAGTTTTAATCCCAAGACAAATATCATAACAATGACATCCTTTGATTTTACTACAACTTTCCAAGTACTTATAGATCACTCTTTGTAAGATTTTCAGATTTTATTTCTTAATCTCAAGTCAATAATCAACCCTTGTCCAAAGTATAACCCGAGTAATAATAGTTGGCCAACATTGCATGAATAAATAAAGCTTGCTCTTGAACAATTTTCCTTCTATATTTTGTGTATTTACGTATGTGTGATGTTGTTTTGAGAAGATGGTACAAAATTTATTAAAGTTTAGTGACACATATTAATGTGTTTCAAAGTTCAAAAAATGAATGAAGATAATTAGTTAATCAATAATTGATTATCGAAATACGACACATGTTGAAACAAAAGACCCTTGCAAACTAGAATATGAAATTTTTTATAAGAGGAGGATAGTTTTCTAATAATTGGTGGTCATTTGAGCTTGGTGGAGTTTAATCTCGATCAAAGCATGGGACATGGGAGATGAGTTGGTTTTTATCTTTTTGTTGCACTAATTACTATACCAAATCATGTTATTGTTGTGAATTTGAAAGGATTGTGCCCTTGTTGAAAGTTTTGTGTCGTTATTGCAAAGAATGTTCATGTGAAGTCCTACTTGTTGGAAGTGCTTGAGGAGGACACACAAATTTTCCAAAATATTAAATATGCTTGTGTATTCCTACCACAATTCCCTTGTTTCATTTTTAGTTGTGTAGAATGGAGAAAATTTGCATAACACAAAGTGTTTTGAAAAGCATTTGAAAAATGTTGCCCTTGTTTTATTTTAGTTTCATTTTTTGCAATGTTGAATTTCTTAAAACACCTTACACAAATCTCCAATTTATCTTTTGTTGTGTAAACTAAAAAGAATTTCCATAACACAATGTGCTTTTGTTTTCACCAAAGAATGCTTCAAAATGATGTGCAAAGTCTTAAAATGGTGTTCCTTAAACCTTATCTACAAGGGTGAATCATCAAGGAAAATAATTATCTATTTAAAATCACACTAAGCATGGTCAAAACACGAATGAAATAACATTTTTAATTTTTAAGGTTTCAAAATGGTTATGTTGAGATTGGTTATCACTTCATATTGACCATGGAGAGTAACCAATTATTGCAAATAAATGGATTTAAAAAATTGAACCCATAACTTTGGAACGCACTATTGAAGCCACCTCTTGAGCTAGATTTGGGTGAAAAAATAAATAACCAACAATTAAACATAGTACAATAAATCTAATCCAAAAATATCTTTGTTCTAAAAGGATCTTAGGTAAGGGGTGGGATAAACATGGATTGAATTTTTCCTTGTGGAAGGTTCTATGGTAGGTAATTTTTTTGGGTTGTTTTTGGGGTCAAGCTCAAGGTGAGCTCAATGTGAAGGGATCTAAACATGACTATTTATTTTTTTGAAAAGGTAGCATAATCAAAATTGGTAAGAGGCAGGTATGAGTATTTGGGATATGTGGAGTTGAATTCTAAAAGGTTAGCAAGTTCATCTAAGCATAAGGAGGAAAATATAAAAGTCAATATGTTTTGACAATGGCATAAAATAATAACCAAGGATGAGAGTAAGGTGACATGAAGAAACATATGACAAGTTGATGATTTTTTTCAACATTCGTAAAGAATAATGAAGTTTTGTTTTATGTGAGTGATTGAGTTGGTCATATTACATTATAAGTGGGTTAGACTAAGTTTTTTCTTTTTGTTGTGTGGCTTAGGTTTCAAAGAGAGGATTGTTAGTGGATTGGTTCATCATCATTGAAGGTTCTAGGTTGGGAACCTTTGAATGAATATGATGTGCTAAAGCAAATTAATATCTAGTTGCAGATTGAATTAGCCATGGTGTTTTGGAAAAGAGTTGTATTTGAGATAAAACAATCTATTCCTAACTATGTTGTTGAGAGACATATGTTACACATAATAGTAAAGTGTGTGGCAAAAAAAAAACTTGATTTCACCCCCTTTTCTTGTTATATATTCTTAATGTGCATTTCAAATTTAGGAGTTGTGAATGCTAAAGCATCTCGAACATTCACAATAAACTTTGAATTGTCAAATTATGTTTATATTAAATGAATTTTTTGTCATTGGAAATAGTTTTTAAATAACTGTAAGAAATCAAATTGGCATGCACATTTTCCTAACCAATGCAATGATTTCAAATTTTTAAATGTGCAATGTGTCTCGAAAAGTCCAAACATTCATTACAAAATTTAGGTGATACAACCATGTTTATATTGGAATTTGACATGATTTTTGGAAATCTCTTATAAAAGTTTATTAAAAAAATAGGCTCACATGTCCAACAATGATGGTTCAATCATCCAACGTTATCCATGTTCACCAAGAAAATTCAACTATGTAAATATGTTGAATGTCATCAACCATGTCAAACTTTCAAAGTCTAACCATCTAGTGTTATGATGCTACATAAGAAAATGCCAAAGACAATCTCTTATGTGTACCTCCTTTAGTTCTTAACAATGAACCTAGAAAGCCAACCTTAAATTGTGATTAATGGTTAATTATTCAAATGCCAATTCACACATATTTTAATAGATTCAATTTGTGACAAGCGTTGCTATGTTGGAAATACATGTAAGAATGTAACCCCATTGTTTTTTTTAATAATAAAATATGGGGTTAAGGTTTCTACCAAGTTATTTGCAAATGATTGTTTGGATAGTAGTTTCATAAGAGGGTGTTTGGTTGATTCTATCTAGTTGATTTGGAAGAATTTGCATTCTAATCATATGATCTACACAATCCCATCAATGGTTGTTTGTCAATTGAAATCACATCAAGGTTGCATTTGAATTAGGATGTTTGTTGATGTATTAATCTCCCATGATTCCATTGAAGTAGCATGTATGAACAAAATGACCATTGCCTTGAACATGGTTGACATCATATTATAACATATCAATTGTGTTTCATCTTGATTTACTATATTATGGCAATGATGCATAACTTTAGGACTAGAAACCATTGTCATGAACATTGTATATATATGTTTGTAATCCAAGGTGAAAGAAATACCATTTTTTGTAATGAATGTATGGTGTGTTAACTCTAGTGGATACAAACATTTCACAATGCATGCCAAAGATACAAAAACTTAAAACATACTAAAAAATGAACAACTTAATTATACCAATAACCATTCAAAGTAATACAAGTTGAGACAAATCAAAACACAAGAAGATGATAATGAAAAGATTAGAAATTAGATCTTGTAAAATTAGATTATGTCACAAAATTGTAATAGCCACAAAGTTTTACACAATATTAAACCCAAAAATTAAACAAGGGTTAGGTGGTGCTTGAAATTAACATAGGCTAAATAAAATGAAATGATTCACAATTTGTCATTGAACATTTGGGAGAAGGTCTATGAAAACATCTTTAAAATCTTTTTTATAAAGCTCATCTAGTAATTCATTTAAAAATTTTATTGTTTAAAACATCTTTTCAAATCACCAAAGGTTAGTTTTGATTCTTTCGCATGTTTTAGCTACTTACCAATTCTACTAAAATATCATTCTTATCAAGCCCATCTTTAGACAACTTTCCAAACCCACATTACTATTATAGACAAAAATTTCCAAGGGTCCCATACTAGTGAGAGACAAACCATCCCTAGAATTGAAATCTCCCAAAAACATTAGCAAGCACAAAAACTAAAACAATGGCAAAAGATGATCACACTCATAGCAATAGTGCATTCCAATAAATTGGGTATAAAATTGAGTGTCTTTGCCTCTTGCCTTTCAAATCTTGCATTGTAGGTATAAACATTATGGGTTTCCATGTTGATCCACCTTACTCATTGAGGTTTTCTCAAGGGTGCAAAAGTATGTTTGTAAACTTTGAACATGTTAAATAGACAACAATAAACAATTTATCGTTCTTAATAGATACATTATTGTAACTTGTTTCATTGTCTCCGATAAGATTTGGTTACCCAATTTATTTTCTTTCAAAACCATTTTTGGAGATTTAATTAAATTTTCAATGACAAAAATTATTCAAAATTTTATCACTTACACCTTAAGTCTAATTTTAAAAAAGTTGCCTTCATTAAGTCTCACTCATTAAGGGCTTTCCAACAATATCAAGAGCATGTTCAAATTCTTTTATAATTTATAATTTTGATTTAAATAAAATTTTAATGAAAAAATTGTTCAATATTCAATAACTTCTTAACCATAGGTCAAAACGTTATGAAACCAAGTCATTGCACCCTACTCATGGAAAAATCTTTACTTTTGGTTTGATTTGCTTCACATGATTAGTTAGGGGTTTACGATGTAGGCTTGGGAATTGGATCTGGGTGTCTTTTGTTCCCTTTCGCTTTTGGGCATTGTCTCAATTTTGGAAATTGGTCCTCTCTTTGTGTTTCTCCTTTTCATTTCTGGATTGGTGTCTTTTCTTAATATGATTAGGTTAAAAGAAAAAAAAAAAGAAAAATTACCTTCCTTAATGAACAAGGTGTGTATCAAATTGTGGCCTTACCATTTACATTAAAAGATATTTTAAGACAAAAAGAAGAATTATGGAAACTCAAATATTTCACCATCCAAAAATATACCTAATCTTCAAAAAATCCTTTTAAAAAAATTCAAAATCCTTCAAGATATCATAGCTCTACAACTAATCTCAAGTTTCAATACAAGCCAAAATATCATCTTCCAAAAATCCCCATATAAAAATAAACAGACCTATTATTATTACCTAGTATGGGCCAAAATAAATCCCTTAAGCTACTACACTCTATAATGAATCTAAACACAATATCCTTAAGGGCCTTGGTAGTAGGCAAGGCCAATAAATAAAGTTATCCGTAAAGTCAGGAAAGACGGCACCGGAACCAAACCCCTTGAGCCTTGTTCTCGAGCCTTGTGCATTTAATGCTGAGTTTTTATATTTCGTACAGAGATTCTAAAATTTGATTGAGCTCCGCAATGCTGGGTGCTATCATTGATGATCAACTATTTTAATTGTTTTTTAATGTTTTCATATAGTTATGTCAATATCAAATTTAATTTAAATTAATGTACATTTCATGAACATGAAAAGACACATATTATTATTATTATTATTTTAAAAAAATAAAAAAATCCATGTTGGTGGATAGGAAAAAAAGAGTGAGATAGTTATAAAATGGAGATACTGTAGTTAATAATAATAAAAAAAGGTGAAAATTAATTATTATGAAAATTAATTTAAAAAAGAAAATAATTAAGTTTGAAAATGAGATAATTATTTCTGAATTGTCTTTGGAATTATCCCAAAAATTCATAAAATTATTTTAGGGTTTGATGATGTAGAGAAAGAACGTGTAGAATGGAGTGAGGAGGATGAAGCAGAATTTCAAATGCGGGGTTGCATTCTTGGGGGACGGTGTTTCTGGCAAAGCAGAAATAAATGGGGGTGACTGTTTCAATATGTCATTGAGTTGAACTCTAGTCTTGATAGTCAATCAGAGCTCCAACATGAGGAAGAGGAAGATGAGGAGAGATGCTGGGAAGATGGAACAGCTGAGGAGGGAAAAGGTTTCGGAAAGAGGGCAGAGGATTCTTCTGCAAATAGAAGAGTGAGGTTAGAGCCAGAGGCACTTTCCAAACAAGGAGATTTCAGGACTGGGTTTGTTGCAACTGGGATGTTGCACCACCCATGCCTGCTGGCAGTGGAGGTTGGGGCTTTGGCAGGGGTAGTCAGTATGGAGGCTCTTTCAATTGCACATCAGACTGCATCGGCTCTGCAAATTCTCCAAGAAAATGCACACAGATTACAGGTATACTCATGCACGCAACACACCCCCACACACTCACAATCACAATCTCTGTCATATGTCTTTCTTACTGCCAAACCACATCTCAACAAGGTTCTCTTGCAAGACTGGTATATGCTGTGGGTGGGAAGTAAGGTGGTCTACATTGCAGATGCATTGTGTTACAGACATGGATCCCTTCAAAGTTTGACTCAGTTTGATCGTGTTTCACTTTTGTTATTGTGAGACACTTTGTTCGATGCATTCAGTTCATATGGTATCTTGTAGACCAAACATATGAATGCATACATCTCAATAGAACCTTGGTCTGCTCTTCTGTGCATCATTGACTTGGAAGTCTCATATGACTACAAGCAAGACAATAGGCTCCATTAATGCAGACACACCTAACAAGGTTTGGGGTTTGAGGATTGGCAGGAAGCCCATGAGATGACAAAGAATAGTCTTTTCAGGACCAATGAGTCATTCTCTTCATCACTCGCAGCAGTGGCGTCACTTGAAAGATCACTGGCAGGTGCAAATGAGAAGTATCTTTACATGCAGGAACTTTGTGATTACGTTTCTGTTTTATGTGAATTCCTGCAGGTGAGACACTTTGTCCTCTCCGGCATCCTCCAAGGTTCTCTGTTTGGGGGGAGTGATGAGTGTTAGGCACACCCTGCTCACAAATCCACCCAATAAAGGGATTCAATTGCAGGGGCATTGAGGAATTGAGGCATTTGAATTACCTCTTCCATGTAGACACGAGAGGACTTGCTGGACTCAAGCTTATAGTCAATGTTGTCTCCCACAAGGGCAGTATACAGTGAGGGGACACTGACATATCAGGGTACTTATTATGCATGGAGACTTGGCTTAGATGCTTGTTTTCATTCATGACAGGATAAAGGACCCATAATCGAGGAACTGCAGGAGGCAATGCAAAGGCTTCATGAAGAGTGTGCCAATGCTCTTTTGGAGAGGCATGCTGCTGATAATGCTAATGAACTGACTGAAGTAGAAGCTGCTGTAAATGCTGCTAAAGTGGCATTTGCCAGGGGGGCAGGCACTGCCACTACAACAGCTGCAGCTGCATCTGCTGTCAAAGACAGAACCAGTACCATCCCAAAGCATAATGAGTTTGGATATGATCTAAACCTCCAGAAATGTCTGGAAACCAAACGACAAACACAGGCCCATGACCGCCGGCTGAAGTGAGCAGCAGAGCGAAGAATGGAATCTACCCAGAGGGAGGCTGCCAGTGCAGGGGTAAGACAATAAGTGGTCTAGGCTTAACTGGACTGCATATACTTTGCAGGCTATCAATATGCTTATAGAGTGTATATGGTGATTATGGGTTGCCAAGATGTGATGGGTGGGCACAGAGCCATCTGGATTCTAGAGTTAGTAGTTTTTGTGTGGCAATTGCAGTAATATGAAGCTTTTACTTGATCTGTGTGTGTGCATTGTTTGCAGAGAATAAAAGGAGAGTCTAGTAGTGAGGAAAGAGCATACAAGTCTGGACGACAAGAAATTTTACAGACAGCAGAAAGAGTGTTTGGAGATGCTTCTGAAGAGTATTCTCAGTTAGGAAATGTAAAGCAAAGACTGGAGGCCTGGAAACAAGATCATGGTACAGCTTACCAGGATGCCTATATGTCCCTCAGTGCTCCAGCTGTCTTTGCACCCTATGTCCGCCTTGAGCTCCTGCATTGGGATCCTCTGTATGGTAATGCTGGAATTGACAACATGCAATGGTAAGCATCTCTATTTAGGTCTGCATTAGTTTGCTTTGGTGTGCAGACTTAATTAGTGAAGGGTTGAAGAATACTTGCAGATGACATGTATTCTGGCAAGTGGGATTGAGTTCTTACATCAGTTTGTCATCACCCTTTTTTATGAAGTGGTTCCGTTTAGAAGATCCCCCATACCCCTCTTCATTACAGCAAATGTGTGACTAGATTAGTTTGAGGATAATGTGACACTTTTGTACCAATTTGAGGCAGGTTCATGCTTCTTTTTGACTATGGAATGCAAGTCAATGGCAAGAAAGTCGAGGAGGGAGATGCTGACATAAATCTGATACCGGAGCTAGTGGAAAAAGTGGCACTTCCTGTCCTCCACCATGAGATAGCACACTGCTGGGATGCCTTGAGCACAGAATGAAGCAAACATGCCATTGCAGCTTTCCAGGAGATGCTCATTTATGTTGATGTCTCAAGAGAGACTCTGCATGAGCTGCTTGCTGCAGCTCGTGCATGCATGGCTGAAGCAGTCTTGGCAGTAGACATAATGAATATGCTGTAGGTCCTCCCCCTCTTTGCTCTCTTGCTGCTCTGTGGGAGGTCAGGAAACAGTTGAAGAGTTGTGTGCAAAATTAAGGAGAATGTTTCAGTTATTGCAGAATGTCCAACTTGTGGACATGAATCAGTGGGTCATTGAGGTCTCAAAGGAATCAACTAGGGGGAAAAAAAAACAGTGTTCACTTTTAGATGCCAGTTTGTTTTTCTTCCACCAAGCCTATTTGCAAGTATTAGCTGCACTGGAGTTTGCCTCACAAGTCTAAAGGCTATCTTCCAACCTGTAGTCTTGCTGGAGTGTAGATTTGGGGTTGATGCTTGGATTTGCAGCATGGGAAGCAGTAATGAAGGGTAAAATAAAGTGGGAAAGGGCCAAGTATGTCAGAGGCCAGTGAGCAGTCTGAGACCAGAAAAAAAGGGTTGGACAACCAAATTTCACGCATCATGCGCTTTATAATCAGTTTTTTGTGGCCCCAAATGTCCACCTAAACTGTCTCATTGTGTGTGTGCTGGCATAACAATGGAAAAGTTGCCATCTTGGAGTCTTCAAGTGACAACTGCAGTTCCTCAAGCAGGGCAACTGGCAGCCCAGCAATTTGGAACCTCAGTACGCTTGCTGCAAAATCTTGGGTTATGGAAGCACATTTAGCACTAGATCAGCTGCTGTCAGCCAAGATCTTGGTCCATCTGCGAGTATTTGTTGCCCACAGTTCATGATGCTGTCATCTGCACTGAGCATGTACTGTCAGCTCTCTCTGGTGTCTGGGTTAGAGGAAGATCTGCTGAACTCAGGTAGGGTTCAAGTGGAACCTTGTGTCTACTCCATTGTGCAAGTCTTGAATTTTTCTCCTGTGGCATGAACCCTTGATGTAACAGTCCACCATGCTATTTGTTTTCCAGCATCACTGATTCAGCTTCCCTGTAGCTTTTTGCACAGGATTTTGCACACAGAAACTCTTGCGGGTTTCAACCTGCAGATTCTCTTGTGTTCTCTTCTCTAATTCTAGGTTTGTCTGTGGGATGTGCAGCCCAAAGTTGGCACCATTCATTGAGTACCTGATGAGCCTCACTACAGTCATAGAGGAGAGACATGATGGTGGGGCAAGCAGTGAGGACACCATGGGCCTAGCCCAGCAAGTGAATCGTCTGCTTGTGGATGTTAATGAATACGATCAGGCCTGACACTTGAGCAAACTTTTCCAGTTGAAAGAAGCATTGTAGTTCATGCTCATTATTTTTGTTTTCTCTATGGGCCTTGTCTCCTTTAATGCATTCATGACTCATAATGCAAGCAGTTTGAGGATAACAAAGTCCTTTTTTGTATTCAAGAGCTTAACCAACGGCACTGAAAATATTAGGTAACACCCAGAGACAGGTTCTGTCTGGTGATTATTCAGTAGCATTTTAGGGTTCAATCACAAAATTGGCAATAGCTTGAAGTGATGAAACAAGCTCTCACATCTGTCAAAGCCACCATGACACCTTACTTTTCCATTTGGTGGCCCAGTATTGTACCCATTCAAAGACTTCACTATAGAGGGTGGAGACACAGTGACTTCATTGTGCAAGCACAATTTTACAGATGGCCCTATAATAGAGGAAGACAAAAAAAAGTTTCACGATTCTGTACAGGTACAGCCAAAAACATGAAGGACTTCAACCAAGCAGCTGGCAAATGGTACAAAACTGTTGTGTACCAGGAACCAGTGTGGTTCTGTGTTAAGAGCCATTTTTTTGGAATTGATCAAATATGAAGGAGACAGATATGGTTCTGATGTTCCGATGGAACCTTGTTATTGAGATTTATGATTCGCAGTGCATTTCCTCTTTGTTCTGGGATTTTGAGTGCTGTACTCCAATTTGGTCTGGTGCATGATTTTGTTTTTTGCAGCACGTTTCTCTTTGTTTTGGATTTTGGGTGCTGGAGTCCAATTTGGTCTGGTGAATGATTTTGTTTTCTTGGATGCTCTCTCTCTCTCTCAGGGCACATGATGTCTTTTTGAAAGCAAAGTGAAAGAAGGTCTTTAACTTCTTTGATCCTCATGACAGTTTTCTTTGAAAATGAAGTGAAAGAAGAAGATGATGGTTCATGAATGCATGTAGATCCTGTCATTGATGTTGTCAATCATGCAGATCAGATCCAAGTAATTCAAAGCTGTTATATGAATGACCAGGCAGAGATTAAAACAGATTAAGACTGCCATTAGAGATCAATGTGATGCACATGAGCTCCTCTAGCATGTACTAGCATGTGTGGGACTAGCTAGTTTTGTGCTAGATAAGTGTGTAGCATGTGTGCAAGGACTAGTTTTTATGCAAGGATTTGGTGTTGGTGGTGGTGGCATGGCGGAATCTCAAACCAACCTCACACCTACCTGGAGCTGGTGGGTGCACAGTTAAAAAGAAAAAAGAATCCAAGCTCTGGTACCAGCTGCTTCATGTTTCAAGGGAGATAGATCACCCACCAGCTGCCAACCACTGGAAAGAATACAATATTCTTCATACCCAACTCCCGCAGTGGATCATCACGCGATTCACAATTTTTTTTGAATATTCATTCCCAGCGGGAATTTTGAAGGGCTGCCTATAATGTTTTAAGAACCCTCTCAAGATTGTGTGTGCAGCAGCAGCAGCAGCAATCGCTGAATGTTTTGTATGTGTGCAACAGTTGATGATCTTTACAGTGTGATCTTCTTGTTGCATACTTCTTACATGTACTTTCAAGCTTGTTGCACATTTGGAAAAACTGCAGCTGCAGTCGAAAAACATGAACAAGAATATGCAGTACATGGTGGTGTCGACTCATCATGCTGTGCCAAGGAATATCACCCACGTCGTTGCTTTACTGATCATATGGGTAACGACGTTTGTGCTTGGCGTGGTTTTCAATATGTCAGGCGGCCTGATGAGATCCGTTGTAGCTGCAGAAGGTCATGATCGTGAGGATCCGCGACTAGAGTCTGAATCGAAGAAAATGATATTCGAGACCCAAGAGATGAAGCTCCAGTTCACTGCAGACCTGCGAAAGGTCATACAGAAGTTTCAGATGATCAATGTGGAAGCGGGTGGCGCGGAGGAGCAGAAGGTTAGTGATGAGGTGAGTGAATATTGTCATGCACAACTACATGCCGCGTTCGCTGCAGTCGACAGGCTTGAAGCTGCTCAGGATCTATCGCGAGCAAACCAGGCGGAAGCTCTAAAGCTGGTGGACAGTGCGCAGCAATCCGTATCTAACTGCCGCCAATCTCTAATTCTCTCCGCCTCTCACCACCCCAATACCGTAAGCTTGCTGTTGAACCATCCATGCATCAGTTGATTAAAGTGATCTGTTGTTCCGATGGTCATGAAGCTCAGCTGTCTCGATCGACCCCGTTCCCCATTGCAGCCACAGATCATGAGCTGGGATCGGCTGTCGGTTAAAGGCTAAACGCTTGTCCTAAATGTTCCTGGAACCCTTGTCGGGAATCAAGCTCTCTCCAGCAATTAGCCGGATGCAGATCATGCTCTAGCTAGCTCATGTGGTTTTGTTGTCTACTGCAGGTTCACCACAACACAAACGACACTGGAGGAGACGAGGACTACGCGGATAATTGGACAAGTAGTACTCCCGTACTGCTGCAAATCCAAGCAGCTAGGAATTACTTGTATTGGCTTGCAAATCATGAGAGTGACAACAACACATCTTGGAAGTATAATCACAATTCCCACTCCATGCCAGCAGCTGATGCTGCTGCAGGCTCTCAATGTAAGACCTGCATTTTCCCTCCTCATGCTCTAAATCCTTGTCTGTCGGGTGTGCTGTTGTGCTTCCAAAAAACAATTTTTCTTTTTCTTTTTCTAAAGTACTGATCCATGATCTGCACGCAAAAATTTCAGTATCTCAGGAAGATGATAATAGAAGCAATGGTAGACAACAGTACTCGAGCCTAAGCGTGACCAGCGGGTGCACGGTGGTAGACGGAACAACATGCCAGTATTCCAGTTGTGCGAAAGGGACAGGGCTTGGTGCGTGTGCAATTGGGTATGCATCAGGAGTAACAGGAGGAGGGGGAGGCAGTCATGGCAAGAGCTATGTGGTGGTTTCTGATGAGGACAACGTTAAGAATCCTCCGCAAGGCTCTCTACGCTATGGCGTTAACTTGGGTGGTGGCTCAAGCTCAGGCTCAGGAGCTGGTGGTGTCTGGATAACCTTCGCTCGTGATATGATCATTGTTCTCAAGGACATGCTGTGGATCCGCAGTGCAACCACCATAGATGGCCGTGGCTACAATGTCACAATCACAAGTACTGCTGCTCCAATTGCTGCATAGAATAGAATCAAAAGATTGTCAATTCTAATACTATTCTATACTCCAAGTTTGATCTCACGTGTTTCATCAAATATACAAACAAGGAATGAATGTCCTGTCCTGTGCTGTTTGTGTTGTTGGAGCAATCTGGAAACTGATTAGCCACTTGGGGATGAATTGGGTGGCTTTTGGATTTTGATCGTCATCATCATCATCATCAGGCAAATGCATTGTTTTGAGTGGTGTTAGCAATGTGATACTGCACAACTTCCAAGTGAATGGAGTGGGAGAGAGTGATACCGTGCATATCTTTGCGGATTCTAGCCGTGTGTGGGTGGACCATCTCACATCCTTCGATGCAAAACTGGGCCTGGTGTCTGTTCTCCAAGGCTCAACTGATGTCACCATCTCCAATTCCGATCTCATGAACTCCAACTTCAACATGTTGCTTGGAGCTTCAGATGCTGACAAACAAGATCAAAACATGAGAGTCACAATCTTCCGGAATTGGTTCAAGGATTCCATGCAACGCATGCCTCATTGCAGGTATGATGTTATAATAGCTTGAAGGATTTTGGTTTCTTTAAGAGGATTTTTTGAAGATTATATTTTTTTGCATGGTGAAATATTTGAGTTTCCATAATTCTTCTTCTTCTTCTTTTGCCTTAAAATGCTTTTTAATGGAAATGGTAAAGCCGCAGTGTGACACACATCCCTTGTCTTTGTTGGTGATGGTTTTTCTGGTGGATGTTGTTGTTGTACAGATGGGGCAAATGCCATGTGATCAACAATCTGTACACAAATTGGGGATATTATGCACTAGGAGCTCGTGTTCATGCCAAGATCATCTCAGAAAGTAATGTGTTTGTACCATCGAGACGAATGGAAGTCACACCATGGTTCAAGGGAGCTGGACCCGACTTTGATCAAAGTGCTTCAATCATAAGCTTGAACGATCTTTTAACAAATGGCAGCACCTTTCATCAATCCTTAGTTTACAATCCTTCAATGTCCATGCACCCATCTTATCCCCCTACTGCTCGGTATCCCCCAATCACCCCTACATCACAATTGTCATCACTTGTGAAAACTTGTTCAGGTGCTCTCTTTGGTCCAAAACTCAAGCTTTGCCTTTCTCATTCTCGCATAAACTGATGTACAAACTCTTGCTCCCCCATGTTTGCAACTACCAGTTTGCTTTGATTTGGCATGATATGGAAAACTAAGGTCCAAATTGTCCCTCAAATTGGTGTCCAATAGAGTATAGTTTGATGCCCCCCCACTTCCAACTTATTCTCAAACCAGCCAGTGTTCTTTTTTAGGATTTTCTTTTTTAAAAAATGTAGCCTAAGTGGCAATTGTTGATAGGAAAATTGGAAAATTGGTGATCATCCTTAAGAAGATTTGGCCAAATCTAGCTATGGACCAAATATGTAGCACAAATTTATAGTCGTCCTTTAATATATTTTGGCTACTTATTTACTTGAAGTGAATATGGCAATCTACAGATTTTTCCTACTTTTGCTGACTTCTCAGTGTTGAAATGCCCAAAAATAACTTCACTTTCAGATTTCTCATTTGAATTTTGGCAAAAAAAAAAAAAAACACTAACTCCAACCGGCAATAATCTTTTTTTCAAAAAATTTATGTTGTGTCATTGGCTAGCATACTAAGAGAGACTTGGCATTAAATGGCGACAAGTTTCAAGAACATTTAAATGGTTATATATATATATATATATATATTCAAAATGCTACCAAAATAAAATCAAAGTTCACATGTGATAACCAAAAAAAAAAAGCATGGGTGCAAATGCAATAAAAGGATCCATGGGCTACAAGGTTAAAATTCTTTCCAAGGATTGTATTTGACACATGGCATACTTGTGTTGGTCAATTTTTCTAATTCATTTTTCATAGCTAGTTTACAGTTGTGTTTTGAATATAATTACTTTTTACCATATCTTGGTCTATATCATTTATATATAATGCATCTAGGCTTTAAATAACACAAAAATGAATAACTTTTATTAAAAACACATTTTCAAAATTCATAATTTTCAAGCGAAAAACACGTTTTAAACAAATATGTTCAAATGTGTTTAAAAATGAATTTTCCCATTTTCAAGTGCTTTTGCTTTTATAATCATCAATGTTAAGATCCTTTTCAATTTTGAAAAGGAATGGTGCACATTTGACAACAAAAAAAAACGTTTGAAAAGAAAAACCAATGTCTCAATTGCTTTGAACATGCAAAAGGAATCTTGAAACATCATCAATTTGTATCAAGTTTTGAGCAATGAAAAATTTTATAAGTAATGGAACTTAAAAAGGAAAAGAAATTGAAAAATCCAATTTATTATTTTTTTTCTCATGATTTTTCAAAATATAAAATTACATATTTAAACAATCATTACACACTTTGTGGCCCCTTTTATTGTGTTTGCACCCACATGGAGATTTTTTTTTCAAAATCTAGCAATTTTTTTCATGAAAATGATAATTTTACAAAAGAGTATTCCTTTTTTTGGTTGGGCACATCTTGTTTGAAATTTTGCATACAAGAAAAAAGTTTGTTTCAACTTGCAAGATCAATACCTTGTTGAATATCTATGCTCATATACAACCACCCACCAATTACAAGAGTTAGCAAAATGATGAAACCTTGTCAAAAGCAACATGAAATCCCCCAACATAAGGAAACTTCAACGTGCTGAACATCCTTGTCTAAGGCAACTTGGAAAAGGAAAAGGAAAAAGAAATGAAATCAAAAGGAATGCCTAAAACCTTAATGCCATCTAAAGGGCAACTAAAACTTGGAGGAAAGGAGAACCCATGAAGGAGGCCTAAACTTTGAAGGGGACCAAGTTGAACATTTCCAAGGTTGAATGGTTAACCCAATGCATGGATGTTAATTGGGAAATGAAATGATCAAAAGTAGAAAAAACAATAAAAGCAAGGTTAAGGATGTGAATGTCATCAGCCAAAAAAAGGGAAAAGAGAAGAGGGAAAAACAACAATTCAAAGCATGAAAGTGGGCAATAGCAATGAAAGGTTTGACAAAAGGATCAACTTGGTGCATGCCAATAGACAAAAGGAGGATGAATAAATTTTTTAAAAGGGAATGATGACTAAATAATAAAGGAAACTATAGAGCATAAAAAACACAAACAAAAGGGAAAAGTTGTGATAAATGGCTTCATGTTGCCCAAAACTTTTGGAAAATGGCCTTACACAAAATGGAGTTGAAGGCATTCGCGATGTTCACTTGAAGCATCACCTAGTCAAGGTGGATGTTTAGGGTAGCCAGATCATTGATTTCTTCCAAAACTTGTCAAAGCTCAAGCAGAGGCTCGTTTACTTACATTTTCTCATACGAATATTTCATCTCCTGCGATAGGAGATCCTTTGCAAAGAGCTCTGACCACCTTATTTTGCAAGTGAGGGCTCTCCTCGGTTTTCTACCTTTTCAAGTTTCCCATCCCTTTCTTTTTTTATATGCTTCTTGTAATGGGGATGGGGGGGAACGGGGCTTGGAACATGATTGTTCTAGTGCCCCTTTGTGATGCACTTTGGGTTTTGTTCTTTTGGCTTGGACTTGGGTCCTCTCTTTGTTCCTTCTTTTTACCCTTGTTGGGTGCTTCATTTACTGGAGTTTGCTAGGGTTTCATTAGTTGTCTCTAACTAATCTCTTTGGCTTTTGATCGAAGGGCCCCACTTCCAAAATAAAGGGCTTAGAGCAAGCAATAGCCAAATCCAAGCCCACATTTTGGG